>Ga0247840_10000461_pt1 | contig 84508 bp, 82 predicted proteins | sample LaCruzMarch2015__FD_192404 | JGI IMG/M metagenome (GOLD analysis project Ga0247840, IMG submission 192404) | Freshwater microbial communities from meromictic Lake La Cruz, Castile-La Mancha, Spain - LaCruzMarch2015_17m | ecosystem: Environmental > Aquatic > Freshwater > Lake | place: Spain... | reverse complement strand
TCCAAGAAGAAGAACTAGAAGCTCTGTAATATACTTTGAAATTAATGCTATCCGTATAATCAGTGAGTGTATAATTATTACTATCACGAGCTTTTACCGTAAGATCTACATATTGATAGGTAGAAGGTGTCGAATCATCAGTAGTGAGATAGAAGTTGTCAAGATCTCCATTGTTGTTTCCATTTCCATTATAATTGTCATTGTATCGTGATCCGTTGTTGAAGTCATATTGTCGTTCAGGGTATACTGAGTTATTATAATTATTTGGTTTTCATTCTCGATTTATAGGTGCTACTTCATTATATCTAATCCAAAGTTTAATTGTATATCATCCATTTTGTTTGTTATAATTGAATTCTCCATTGCATCAAGCAATGCTTTTGAGTTGTCCATCAGGCGTTAGGATATCACATCTCATGGTATTGTATGTGGATCCTCAATTGAGTGTTGTAGACATCAATCGTCTGTTTGTTCATGCGGTTGTTATGTTTACACAAGCGGTAACTCCATTTGAAAAATTGACCGTTTTACAGCTTGTAGTGTTTGCTGAGGCTATGGAAACAAATCCTCATAATATTCCTATAAGACCTAGGCTGAGTAGAAGTTTTTTCATAGAAATCTGATAAATAGGTAAAAGTATATGTGCTATATTATATGGTTTGTTATAACTTTTTTATGGGTTTTGTCAATCACTTCTGAAGGATGTTCTCTTTGATTGCATTAAATTCTTGGATGGTCAAAGATAATGTTGATAGTGGTCAGATAATATGTATATTTTTTATTGTGTCTCAAATATCATCTTTATATTCTTTATTTTTTCTCATGAAATTTTTTGGTAAGACATTGAAATCTATTTTACGATTTATATTTTCTATTATAATTTTTGTTTTGTTTGTCGGATTGGCAAAAATGGATCGAAATGTTGCTTCATATATGTCTTTTCTATCTAATAATAGTCGATCAGATCTTCATCGGTCTCAACCAGCTAATCGAACGAATTCTTTTTGGCCACATATCCAAACAACAGGTAATATAGCTGATATTATCTCTAATGAGAATATCCTGCCGGCAAATGCTGGTGATTCTACTTTTGAAGAAGAGTTCAATCCTATTACTGATACGTCACTTTCCAATGGTAGTGGAGAATCTTTTTGATTTACTACTGATGAACAGCTTAGTGGAACAACAAGCTGATCGGCAAATGAAATTACTTCTTGAACTCGTGCATATATGCAAAAACTAACTCAATAGCCTACTACATATTTCTTTATCATTATTTTTCTATGAATCTTTTGCAGACAAATAATTTTCAACCAATATCTCTAGCCAAAGGAGAGTCTTTGGAACTTATTGATATTTTTGATGTTCAATGACAAAAAACTATTGAATTGCATCCTCATAGTTCACTTACCTATCTTTTTGTCGGTTCAGATATCAATGTGGATATACATATTGTTACTACATGATCAGACTGTTCTTGTATGATTTTTTGACTTTTTGTTGCTGATGCAGTGCGTCCGGTTTCTGGTTCCCTTACCGTTTGACTTAATCATTCTCAAAGCTCAGCCAATGTAGAACTTATCTCTTTCCTCTACGATGGTGCTAAAGTAGCTATTGATGGTTCTATAGATATATGACTTCATCTTGATCACGTTCATGCCCGTTTGCTTGAACATAATATTGTCTTGGGAAAAAATATCTCTCTCAAAACTTTGCCTAAACTTACGGTTGCTTCTCATAATGTTACTGCTGCCCATGGTGCCAATATTGATACTCTTGACCAGCAAAAACTCTTTTATATGATGAGTAGGGGATTGACGAAAGAACAATCACAGACGCTCTTAGTTAACTGATATATTGAGTATGTCTTAGCTCATTTTAAGGAGATAGGTGATAAGGAAAAAAAGCGTGTGTATAGTACATTGGTAAAATAATTTTTACAACACTCTATTCGGCTTACTTTTGGCATTGACCCCAAAGTACCCTAAGACTTCCCCTTCAGATTTGTTATTAGTTATCTTGTGGCCTAAATATGTCTTAGTGGTTTACCTATGTATTTTTCTTGTATACAAAAGAGGATTCTATATATTTCCTCGTATGAATCATAAACCATTTATAGTCATTAAACTTATATTACTTATTATCGCCTTAGCTTTGGCGAGTTTTTTGGCATTTGCGGAACATCAGAAAAATGCTGCTCCTGATCAGAAGATCATCTTTGTTCTTGATATCAATAAAACTATGAATACCAAAGATGTCCTTTCTGGAACGCAAAAAATCTCCAGAATTCAAGCAGCTAAAACCATTATCCAACAAACTATTCTTTCTGATCCTCAATTTTCGTATGGACTTATTCTTTTCAATGCGAGCAGTGATTATATTATTCCTCCGACCTTTGATACCTGAACATTTCTCTTATATCTTACCGGGATAAATACTAATTTATTGCCAGATTGAAGTAAAAATTTTGTCCAATTGAGTTGAATGTTGCATGATAATGACAATACTGCATATCTTATTCTCTCTGATTTTGATGTGTCAGTTCAGCAGAGGACTATCAAATTTCCTCAATGAACATTATTGTTGGGACTTGGTTCCTTGGCTTGAGATAATGTTAGATATGCCAATGGTATACTCTATTATGATAATGGAAAATCTGTATTTAGTGCTCGTAATGATCAATTTGCGCAATCACTCCATAGTTCATATACTGCTATGTCTCAGTTGACTACACTCTCTGCTACAAAACTTTTGTTTCATTGATTTAGTATCCCTTTGTCACAACGTATATTTTTATATGTGATACTTGGTGTGTTAGTTATTTTGGTAGTGTTGCTTTAAAATGTATGATGCATGATTAAGGATTAAGAATGAATGATGAAAGTGTTGTATAGTTATAAACTATTGTATATTACCGTAGCTAATAATAAGATGATTCATCCATTATTAATTATTCATTTTTAATTATTCATTAGTTTTAACATATGTCCGATTTTTCGTTTTTAGCAGTTCCTAATATCGAAGGTATGCGTCTGTGATGGTATATTCAGATTTTTGGTAGTGTTGTTTTGTTTGGTCTCTCGCTATTTTTTGTTATTTATTTTTGGCTTATCTATCGTAAAAAACACCATGTATTTCATCAATTAGCTATTTTTGATAGGCAAGCACAAGAGTTACAACAACAATTATTCCATCATAAGATTCAGAAAGCTACAGGTAAGACGAAACTTATATTATTCATTGAATATCTAGAAAGATTTGTTACAAGTACATCATACGCGAATGTGTCAGAATTGTTGGTTCTTCAAGGATTTACTTCTCCTGAAGTTGAAAATATTGAACATGTTTTGTATGCTGATTGACTATTATCTTCCATAGTAGAGACAAAAATTGACAAATATGTCATGACAAAAATTGATAAAAAATAGACGAAATATTGCGGTAAAATAATTGCGTTAATGTATTTATCTTGTATTGTTTTTTGAGCATGCTTATCGATATGGTAGAACAGTATGATGCAGATAAAATAGCATTGTTCCATGGAGTTTGGGAGAGAACGCTCTTACATCTTGCACAACAACAGGATCATAAAAAGATTCTTTCTTTTTTGTGAAAGGTAGGGATTTTGGATTTGGATGAGCAAGATAAAATGGTTGTCTTCGGTGTTCCCAATGAATTTATCCTCACTCAAGTCAAGAAGTTTTTTACGAAACCACTCAAGGAATCTATCAATGAAGTATATAATCCGCACTTTTCTGTCAAATTTGTCATTTACTCAAAATTTTCTAGCAACAATAACCCCTTACTTATTGATCTCAAAAAACTCTTACATATCAAAGAAACTAAAGCATCTGAACTTACTATAGAAAAAAAAACTATTAAACATGAATTATCTGAATTTTTTGGTATTTTGTTCGATCCAAAATTTACGTTTGATACCTTCGTCGTTTGATCTACCAACAATATCGCTTTTTCCGCTGCCAAAGCAGTTACTGCTGCTCCATGAACAGCATATAATCCGCTTTTTTTGTATGGAAGTGTAGGACTTGGGAAGACCCATTTGATGCAAGCAATAGGAAACGATATCATGGCGAGATATCCTGATAAAGTCGTTGTTTATTTGCCTACGAGTAAATTGATCGATGAAATAGTTACAGCAATCAAAGCCAATAAACTCACCAATGTTCTCAAAAAGTTTGATGATGTAGATGTTTTGTTGATTGATGATGTCCAGTTTCTCGCAGACAAAGATAAAACTCAAGAAATATTTCACAATATATTCAATGATTTTCAACTCAAACAAAAACAAATTATCCTTTCTTCTGACCGTCCTCCAAAGGAACTTATTCATATCGAACCTAGACTCAAATCACGTTTTGCTTTGTGATTGGTCGCTGATATCAAATCACCAGATTTTGAAACGAGAATCGCGATTCTTCAATCTAAATTGATAAATAAAGGTGAAGATTTAGATTTTAATTTGCTTGAAATCATTGCAAAACATATCAAAGAAAATGTTAGAGAACTTGAATGAGCACTCAATATCCTTTTGAGTAGAAAAGCTATCTTACACAAAGATGTCGAACAACAAGATGTCTTCGAATGTCTCAAAACTTTGTGATATGCAGTTGAACATACTACTGATGCTACAGAAATAGCTGTCCAGTCCAATACCAAGTGAACTAAAAGTTTTGATCTGCTTGTAGATATGGTAGCCCAATATTATGGTGTCGCTGTTCAAGAATTGAAATCTGAAGCGAGAAGAAAAGAAATAACTAATGCACGTCAAATGTTGATGTTATTGGCCAAAAAATATTTTGGTTGGACACTTGAAAGGATAGGTGATCATTTTGGTGGGAAAGGACATGCTGCAGTGATTTATGCTATTAACAATACTGAGAAAAAATTAAAAAAAGACCAAGATATGGCTCATGATTATGAGGTTTTTGTAGATTGGTTGGGGAAATAAATTTACCGTCTAGGCGTCGTTTTTTTATGCTAGGTTTTCTACCAGACTGTCTGCGTTTTCATTTTCTTCTTCTGTTTGGAAGTCTGGAGAAAACTTCGATCTATTCATTGCTATATCTTCTTTTTTTTCTAACTTTTTGATAAAGACATCCAAATCTTGTAGATTCATTTTTCAATTTTTGCTAAATTTTTTAAAAAACTTTAGCGTATGTTCTCCTCGTTGTTTATAGCTTTCTTTTCACCCTTCTTCGCCTCTTTCTTCTTCTATTCCTTCAAGTAATTTTTTTCGTTTTGGTTCTAGTTTCCCATGGTCTTCTCTGCTTATGAGGGGATCTAATTTTTCTATCAATGTTCTACATGCCCTGAGTTCATCTGATCTCATGTTTTCTGTTGTTTTGTCTCGTATTTCCATGATTTTTCGTGGTGTTGCTTCTGTTGTCTTATCTGTCATTTTGTCTCTATGTAATTCGTTGAGCACAAGATCTGGTAAAAATTTGTTTTGCAATGTCTGTGTTGTCATGTTTTTTTCTATATCTCTTTCTACACGAGTTTTTATGAGCGCTTCTTGATTATAATTTTGGAGCAATTTATTGCTTATATTATCTTTTATGTTTTTTTCAAATTCTTCCAAACTTGCCGCATCTTCTAATGCTGTAACAAAATTGTCTTCTGAAACACGTTGTGCTTGTAAACTCAAGGTATCTACTGTTGGTAGTTGTATTCCAAAATTATTCTTCCCGCCAGAGGGGGACAATCCCTCCTTATTTTTGCCAAAGGTGAATGTCTCTGCTACTTTATCAAAATGGAGAAAATCGTCTGATTGGAGTTGGGCGTTTTTATCAGTCAGATTATAATAGAAGCCTATACTTTTCCCTTTGATATTTCCGTTGATATATAGCGTATCATTGTTTTGTATCTGATATCCTTCTTGTGTGTTGATATCAAAATCATCAGTAAAATTGTCTTTGTTGATGGTTGTTGTATCAAAATATTTTGCAAGACCGGTAATACAGCTTCCCATAACTCTATTTTTGATTATTTTTTGTGTTCTCTTGGGAAGATCCTCTTTGATGGTATCTATAGCATGGATATACTCTGCATATGCTTGCTGCCTTTTCTCATTTCTCGCATCTTCCTGGTCTTTGTCATAGAGCTCTTTAAATTCTTTGATAATCGTTTTATTTTCTTCTATATTTTTTCTGATTTTTTCATCAGGGATAAGTTTAACATACATAGAAAACTCTTCATCAAAGTTTTTATTTTCTGGCAGGGTAGGTAGAGAAATATTGTTGAATTTGTCTGATGTCTGAGTAAAGTCTCTCAAACCTTTATTGTTTTCTATAATACGGTCTGTATTTTCTGGATTGCTTGCTGCCCTAAATGACGTAATCTCTGGTATCTCTAAGTCTTTTTTGAGCTCTGTATAATTTTTCATAAAGTCTTGGAATTCTGCTTTATCTTTGTTTGCTTTATTTTCTCCTAAAAGGTAAAATTTGAAAAAATCGTCTGACTTGAGCTCAGTCCCTTGTGTTTTTTTATTGACTGCGTCGATAACTATTTGAGGAATCTTTGCCTTCTCTTTTTGAAGTTGTTCGTCCGTGATTTTGTCTTTCTTGTCTAGATTATTGTAGGATTTTTGGGTGGCTTTTCGAGATTCAATTCGTTTTCCTTTATCAATATTTTCTTTTACTACTTCATTACTAGTGTTTATTACTTCATTACTAGTGTTTATTACTTCATTACTAGTATTTATTACTTCATTACTAGTATTTATTACTTCATTACTAGTATTTATTACTTCATTACTAGTATTTACTACTTCAGTATTAGTATTTACTACTTCAGTATTAGTATTTATTACTTCATTACTAGTATTTATTACTTCCTCATCTATTTTCATTTTTCTTTCGCTTGTTTCTTGTGCTTTGATGATTTTGCCAAAAGATATATCTATGCTCTCTATAATTATCTTTTCTTGATCTTCTCAGGACTTTCCTAATTTTCTCCATAGTAAATTTATATTCGTCTCTTCTATATACTTTTCTATTTCTTCTTCGGTAAATAGTTTTTGCTCTTTGATGTTGGTAAAGATATCTAGAAGTTGTTTGTATTTTTCTTCATCATTGGGTATTTTATTTTGTAATTTTTTTTCTAATGTATTAGAATCTTTCTCTCACTCTATTCGTGTGATAGGTATTTCTTCTTCTTTTTGTGATGGTCATTTTTCTGACATCCTATGGTACTAGAGTAAATAATTCATCGATATGGGGATTTATTTCTGTTTTATATTTAAAAAATAAGATTTTTGCCTCGATGACCATTTGTCTTATATTCTCCTTAGTTTTTACATCTTGAACAGATACTTTATTTAATATATCTATCATTTGTTGATTCGTTTTGTCCAATTCTTGTTGATTTTTAGCTAATTCTTGTTGATTTTTAGCTAATTCTTGTTGATTTTTAGCTAATTCTTGTTGATTTTTAGCTAATTCTTGTTGATTTTTAGCTAATTCTTGTTGATTTTTAGCTAATTCTTGTTGATTTTTAGCTAATTCTTGTTGATGTTTAACTAATTCTTGTTGATGTTTTTTAATGTCTGCATTTATTTTTTCTAAATCTACCAATCGAGCTTTTAACCAGGTATTGTATTTTTTTTCTGCTTTTTCCATGATGGTATATGTTGCATCAGTAATGTCGCTATCATGAGCATCTCCAAAATCTGATTCTCGAAAAACATATCCCTCCAAAGCATAGATGATTGCTCCTATTCTTTGTTTAGGATCTTGAATCTTCATTATCGTCTCTCCAAATATTTGTATGACGATATCCCTTCGTTCTGTGTCATTTCCAAACCTATTGATCATATCGTTGAGATGTTTTTCCATATCTGGATAGTACTTCTTTACATTGTTTGTTGCGTAACTGAGTACATCATTGCCTCTGTCGAGCGTGTTGGGCGATTGGTCGAATGTATATGTTTGTGTATCATTGTTTTCTTGTACTTGGTATGTTTTTGTATCATATTGTTCTAAGGTTTCTTTGATGGCTGCTTTTACTTTATCATTATTTTTACTAAATCATGGTTGTAATAAAAACAAGAGCGTAGTACCCGTAAGGAGCACTGATTTAAAAAATTTGGATACTCAATTTTTCTTAGTTGGGTTTTGAAGTTTGTTGACCATGTGATTGGATAAAGAATAAATTCTATATGGCAATCTTTCTGTGTCTATAATGTATTCTCTTATATATATTATATATTTTTACTTTCTTTTGTCAAATCAAATACATTTGCACCCGGGTGTAAGTGTATATATTGTGCTTAAATACCTTAATTAACAAATCCGCACCCGGGTGCAAAAAGTCAAAAAATCACTTGCTTTATTAAAAAAAATATGTATAGTATCAAAACCACGTCTGTGGTAAGTTATCTTCTACCGTAAGGTGGGAGTATTGGAGACTTATGGGTATACCATTCGTTCATCTATTTGATTTGTTTGTACCATTTAGTGGTTTAACTGTATCCACGTTTTGGCCTTTGGCTGTTTGCCCGGATATTCCGGAGTGTAACTGTACGTATGTATGGGAATCACAAAAAACGTATAGATGCTCAATTTATTTTTATGGTCGAGTATCGGAATCAATGAAATGATGAGCAAGTCTGTGTCTAGTGCTTTGTTCACAGAGACTGCGAAGAAGAAGTATATCGATGGTGACATTTATTTTACAAGCCTTGTCATCGAACGATACCATGCACTAAACTAGGAATTACCATTGGGAACGTGGCTCTTAGTTGAAAAAAATTTGTTCTGATTATCCTTCCGTACATTTTGTTGCGGAAGGTTTCCTTTTTTAGAAGAAAAAGTATGTATCTGCCTCTTACTTTGTTTTTATTACGCTAATATTTTCATATACATTACTATTTTTATACAAAAAAAGGGATGAATTTTATGTCCTTTTTTCTTTTACGTGTATAAAAATTTCCAATCTTTGAGACGCTCCGCTCGGGATACTTTTTACTTGATAAAAAAAGTATCCAAAAAAATCAAGCCAAATATAAACACAACAAACTGTCTTTTCCTTACGTATCGTTTGTTTATCTCACCGCATTCGCATACATTCGTATGACTCATTTTGGTTCGAACAACTTTATTGCTTCGCATATTGTGGGTATCTTGTCATATATTTGGCAGGGTAGTATAGTAGATTTTTTGTTTTTCTATAGAAATTTTGAATAGAAAAATAGTCCGCAATTCCGCGGACTATTTTGTTAGTTTACTAATTTCAAACTATTTCTTTTTTTCCATAATTTTAGCGATAAGTTTTGGCTCTATCTCGTCCTGTATATATCTCTCGAGTGGTCTTGCTCCATATTGAGGTTCATATATCTTCTCGATAATTTCTTTGATCTGTTTGTCAGAATATTTTGGTAATACAATTTCAGCATGTATTTTTCGTGCGTCCAAGAATGTATTGATTTTGTTTTTCATAATTGTTGCCAAGGTATCTTTGCCGAGATGTTTGAATACAATTTTATAATCAATCCTATTGAGCAATTCAGGAGTAAGAAAGCTTTTCATCTCTTCAATTACTCTTTCTTTGACTATCTGAAATGCTTTGTCATCAATATCTCCTTTTTCTCCGGTTGCGAATCCTATTCTGCTTTGTTTTTTTATGAATTCGTCTGATCCGATGTTAGAGGTCATGATGATGATGGTGTTTTTGAAATCTATCATCCTTCCCTTAGCGTCTTTAAGGTGTCCTTCGTCCAAAATCTGTAATAATATATTCAAAACGTCAGTGGATGCTTTTTCTATTTCATCAAATAATATCACTGAATATGGTTTTCTTCTGACTGCTTCGGTGAGTCATCCTCATTCTTCATATCCTACATATCCTGCAGGTGAACCGATAAGTTTAGAGACCGAATATTTTTCCATAAATTCAGACATATCTATTCTGATCATTGCTTCAGGGTTTCCAAAATATTCTTTGGCGATTAATTTCGCTAAATATGTTTTACCTACACCGCTTGGTCCAAGACAAAGAAATGAACCGATCGGTTTGGTATATTTTATCACTGATAACCTACTTCTAGTAAGTGTTTTCACAATAGCTTCTACTGCTTCATCTTGTCCGACGATATTTTTTTTGAGTTCTTCAGATAATCTTCTCAATTTTTCTATCTCAGATTCATTTACGATATTTGTTGGAATACCTGTTTTGTCGGCTAGGACATTACCGATATCTTCTTTGCTTATAATCTGTCTGAGATTGATAGGAATGTTTTTATTGTTTCTAATTTTTTGCATTTCTACTTTAGCTTCTTCTTCTTTGGTTTTGAGTTCTGCGGCTCCGAAATAATCTTGTTTTTCTATAGCGTCTTCTATTTTTTTCTGGATTTTTGTGAGTGTCTCTTCAAATTTTTTGTATTCTTTATCGTTGCCGAGTTTTTGATTCATAGTTGATTTTCTTGCACAGGCTTCATCAATGATATCTAGTGCTTTGTCTGGTAAAAATTTATTCATCATAAATCTTTTGCTGAGGTTGATTGCTATGTCCAATGCTTCATCATCGATTTGAACTCCGTGAAAATCTTCGTATGTTTTTTTTAATCCTACGAGAATCTGTTTGGTTGTTTCTATATCTGGTTCATTGATAATTACTTCTTGAAATCTTCTTTTGAGTGCTGCATCTTTTTCGATATATTTTTGATATTCATTAAACGTTGTAGATCAGATAAGTTTAATTTTTCCTCTAGAGAGCAATGGTTTTAACATCTGTGCTGCGTCACCGTTTTCTTGTCCTCCTGCACCGATAATCGTGTGGATTTCATCGATAAATAAGATGATGTTGTTTGTTTGATCCATAGCTTCTTCCAAGATAGATTTCATCCTTGCTTCAAATTCTCCTCTATATTTGGTTCCTGCTACCAATGTCCCCATATCAAGCAAAAATATTCTCTTGTTTTTGAGCTTTTCTGGAACATCGTTTTGTATTATTTTTTGTGCTAATCATTCTACAATAGCTGTTTTACCTACTCCAGCTTCTCCGATGAGAAGTGGATTGTTTTTGTTCTTTCTCAAAAGTGTGTAGATAATTTGATTTATTTCGTTTTGTCTGCCGATAATGGGGTCAATAAGTCCATCTTTAACCTCTTTAGTTAGGTCAGTACCGAAGTATTCTATCGTAAGTTTTTTTTCTTCTTTTTTGTTTTTGTCTCCTGTAGTCACCGTATTTTCTTTTTCTACGATTTCACTTTCTACGGCATCCAGTAACATATTGATATTATTCATCTTTTGTATCTTTTCTATCTTCATAAGTTTAATCTTGTTAATATCTAAATTGAACGTTATAAATATTTTACTTAATATCTGTAAAAAAGCAAATAATCACATCTTGATTATCAGTGGGTTTTTGTTGAGTTTTTTGTACTTCTCCATTATGTTTTCTGTACGTATATGGTGGGTATATAAGTGCTTGGTAAATTGATTTGACAAATCGTGGAATGATACGAAAAATAATATATCCAAGTCTAGTGTTTTTGTCGTTTTTTTGATGTGTTTACTCAGCGCTTGCGATGCTTTTTTGCTGAGTGGTAATGATTTTGCCTCTTGTAAACTCCTTACTATGGTGTTTACACTGTATTTGTTTTGAAAATATTCTTCTAGTATCTCTTCTGAAACACCAAGTAATTTCCAAAAAATAGCATTAAGATCATGCTGTTTGAGAAACATAGAAATCCCCCAAAAAATATCTTCCCCATGGATTGTTTTTTGTTTGTTGGTAAATGCTAATGTATTTGCGTGGGTTATGCATGAGCTAGAATTGTTGGTAAGTAACGTCTCTATCTGTGAAAACATAATGTTCAAAATTCAATATAAAATCGCTGTTTTTTAAGAATATTTTTTTTATGGTAAAATTCAATAGAACAAAAATGCTTTTTGCACCCGGGTGCAATAGTTACGAATATGGCTTCATTACTAAAGTAACTTGGTTTTCCACCCGGGTGGAAGACTAGGGTAAGCTTTTCTTGAATATCTTATCCTTATTATTACTCTTGTTTTAACCGAAGACTATTGTTTGTTGCTTATTTTTTATTTGCTTAAACGGAGATTTGTTCTTTATTTAGTCATTAATATACAATTATGTTGTGATTTTTTAGGTCATTATTCACTCCTCATGTGAAGCCAATGAATGTCATCTGGCTTCGTAAAAAAGTACTTTTAGAAAATCTGGAATATCTTCAATCTGTCCAATCTCAAGCTGCTATTTTTCCTGTACTCAAATCCAATGCTTACGGTCACGGACTCAAACAAATCACTAAAATACTCTCCAAAACTGACCTGCCATATATTGCTGTAGATAGTTATCCTGAATATGTTATTGTCAAAAAATATTCATCCATACCTATTTTGATTTTGTGAGAAACCTTACTTGAAAACTATAAAAAGTTTGATCATAAAAAAGCTACATTTTGTGTGTATAATACATGAACTATTAGGCATCTAGGAAGGTTGGGCAAACTAACGAAAATCCATCTTTTCCTCAATACCGGAATGAATAGAGAAGGTATTCAGGAAGATGAATTGCCTACTATTATCAAAGAATTACAAAGCCATCCAAATCTCATTGTCGAATGAGTTTTATCTCATTTTTTTGATGCAGATAATCTCTCGGATACTACTATTACTACCCAGATTCAATCCTTTAAACGTATGTTTTATAAAATATTGGATGCATGATTTACCCCTATTTGGAGACATATAGGTAATAGCGCTGCTCTGTTTAAAATCAATGATGAATTCTTCAATGCCTATAGACCATGATTAGCTTTGTATTGATATAATCCATTACATATTCAAGATCCACTCTATAAACAAGGGAATACCTTATTGCCCGTACTCTCTATTAGCTCTAGGATAATGAGTTTACAAACAGTTTGGCCAGGGGAGTGAGTGAGTTATCATCATGAGTATAGACCAAGCGATAGAGAAATTATCGCTATGGCACCTTTTGGCTATGCTGAATGACTTTCAAGAAGTGCTTCTGGTAAGATATTTATCAAACATCGTAAAACATTTTTTCGTCAGGTAGGTGCTATTTGTATGAATCTTTCTAGCTATGTGGTTGATCGTTCTGTCGCTATCGGTGATGAAGTAGAAATTGTTTCGGATAATCCTCGTGCAAAGAATTCATTAACTAATCTTGCTGAGCAAAGTGGTACTATTGTCTATGAATCATTGGTGAACCTTGATAGAGGAATAAGAAGAGAAATAATATAAATCAGGGATGAGGAGGTTTTTATTTTTTTTGCTTGTAATCATATTTTTTTTTATTATACCAACACAAGTAAAATGTTTACTTACTAGGTATAGCTATGGAGTGTGTAAAATGTACTAGTACTACTACTATTAAGTATGGACATGGAAGAAAATGAAGTCAAAGGTTGTTATGTATGAGGTGTAATTCTACATTTACTCAACAAGGTACGAGATGAACATATTCTAAACATTTTGTAGATATGGTTGTAGATAAATATTGTCATCAACAGCTTACGGCAAAGAAAATTGTTGAATCTTATCATATCTCTTCTAGAACATTGATTGCATGGAAGAAAAAACACCAAGATTCTTGTCCACTTTGTCACTAATTTTTTAAAATTTTATTGTTTTTTATAATGGCTTTTTTATATGCTATAGTGAGTGTTTTTATAGTAAGTGCAGTTTCATTGATATGAATTATTACTTTATGATTTAGTCCTAAATTTCTCAAAAAAATAGTGTTGTTGTTGGTCAGCTTTTCTGCTGGAGCACTTTTTGGTGATGCATTTTTTCACCTTTTACCAGAAGCTATAGCTCCTCGTTGATTTACTTTATTTGTTTCTCTTTCGCTTTTATGAGGAATACTTTTTGGCCTAGTTACTGAAAAAGTTATTCGTCGAAATCACTGTCATATGCCGATTACCAAGACGCATACGCATCCTGTTGCTACCATGAATTTGGTCTGAGATATTGTTCATAATTTTATAGATGGACTTATTATTTGAGCGAGTTATCTGGTAAGTATCCCTGTGGGTATTGCTACAACGCTTGCGGTCGTATTTCATGAAATTCCTCAAGAGATTTGAGATTTTGGTGTACTTGTGCATGGTGGATATTCTGTAAAAAAAGCATTGCTGATGAATTTTTTGACGGCTTTGACAGCAATTATTGGAGTTATTATTTCATTTGTACTGTATCGTTATATTCAAGATGTTGTCGTTTTCTTGATTCCATTTGCTGCAGGAACATTTATCTATATAGCTGGTTCTGACCTTATCCCTGAATTACATAAAGAAACAAAAATTTCTCAGACACTTATTCAGCTTCTCTTTTTCCTTATCGGTATCTGATTGATGTCGATATTATTACTTCTTGAATAATATGGCATAATTAAAAAAATGGGTACCTATTTCCGAAGACATTTTTCTATACTTACCTATGTATTTATTTTTTTCTTAAACGCTTCGCTGGACTTCCTTTTTGATATTACATCAAAAAGGAAACAAAAAATTCTAGCCAGATACAACCCCAACATGGGCCCATTTCGGTTCGTTAGGATTCTATTGCTACGAATTTGGGGAGCGTATTGTCATGCACCTGGCATTGCACTATAGTTTTTTATTATGGTTTATTTAGCTATAAAATTTAATTATCCCAATAGTAGTAATATAAAAAAATTCCTCTCATACAGAGGAACTTATTCGGTCTTGATAATGTTTTTTCGCGTCTAATTTGCGTTTTTTGTTTTTTCTTCTGATTACCAATATCGCCATGATTGGTCCAGCTACAAGAGTAAACCAAAACATATTTTTCATACTTCTCGTAAGTTGTTCGAGATCTACTCCCCAATCAATTAGATAAAAAAATACTAATCGTAGATAATAGGTTGTAAAGTATGTTCCTGTAAAAATTACGGTAAATGTTATATATTTCCCCAACAGCTTTATAAAAAATTGCAAAGGAAAGAATATATTCATGGTTTTTTTGTTGATTTTTTTGTTGCTCCAGAGGAGTAATTTTTCATATGGTCCACTTACTATGTATTCTGTTATTATGGCCGTTATTTGTATCACTACGCTTGTCCAGGAGGTCATTCCTATTACAAAGAAGTGATAGCAAAACGCAATAAAGTTCCAGAAAGTTATAAGAACTCTGGAAACGGTGAACCATTCATTCATGTTTTCCCAAAAGCTCTTTTTTGTTTTCATACTTGTTTTTCTATTTTTACCCCACTTATATATTTATTTTACCATAAAGCAAGTGTTCTAGATTTTCTTCAATACATAGATAATCCTATGAATATCTCCCTCAAATAGCTGATATTTGTGTTTTTTTTGTATTACAAAACGGTATCTTTTGCCAAAATGAACAATATCCTGAGCTTCTTCGGGTGTGTATTGCTTATATAAAATGAGACGACCTCATTTTTTTACGAGATGGTGAACTTGAGGAAGTAATTTATCTATATAACTTACCGCTCTCGCAGTAACATAATCAAATCCTGGACTTGTATTTTCGACAAGTTCTTCTTTAAAATCCTCGGCTCTTGTTCGTATGCCCTTTGCATTTTTTATTTTGAGTTTATCAATCATTTCGTTGATAGCGTCAATTTTTTTTCTTGTGGAATCAATGCCTATACAGTGGACCTCAGGATGTGTTATTGCTATTGGTAATAATGGAAATCCACCACCTGTTCCTATATCACATAGGCTTAATCATGGCTTTAATATAAGTACTTTATTGATCTCTAACGAATCCTGGATGTGTTTGACCCAAATACCTTCTACATCTCTGATTGCTGAAAGATTAGTATGCGCATTGATTGCCATAAAATTATCTATTAAGTTTTTTCGTTGCTTTTCCATGCTTTATAAGCTGTCTAACTAAAATTTTTGTCCTTGCCTATACCCTTGCTTTCTTTTGTAAAATCATTATAGTATGTAACCTTATCCGTTTTTTTAGATGTTATGTCTGCCAATGATTATAAGAAATCTTAAGCAAAAAAAAATACTAAATAAAAAAACCATTTTTTGGGTAATCGTTTTTTTTGTGGGGATATATTTTGTGAGTAAACTTTTTAGCTGAATTGTAGAAAGATTTAATCAGACCGCTCCTCAAAACGCTCCGTATACTTTGGGGGCGTCACTTACTTTTGCTGGTAAGATTATTGTAGATAATAATTTCCCTAATTATACTCATTCGCTTGTCAATAAAGAATGAAGAACAATTGGACTCAAAAGTTCTACTATTAATCTCAATGCATACATTGACCAGAAGATAGAACTTGTCGGTAGGGTCAAAAAATATCTTACAACTGTTCCTATTTTGGCTGTGGATACTATCAAAATACCTGATCAATGACTTATTATTACCGCTAATAGATATTTCTTTGTCAAAGAACTTATGTATCTTGATTTTTCTACTCAACCACAATTGAGTGCTGTTAAATCTTGAAATAATATTCAGGTAATATTTAATGGAAATCCTGCGGTAAGTGTTGAACGTTTTGTCTGTAGTAAAATCCTTAAATCCCGTGATTGTGCGTATCTGATTACTGACTATATTACAAACAAAAAAGATGAGTTTACCTCTTATCGATGATATACGTTTTATAAACATGGAACAGGATTTTGGACAACATTTGATGGTAATGTTTTTGGTTTCTTATTTAAAGATGTTTCTGATGATACGATTTTAGATATTTCTAATATGTTTAAGATAGTCAATAAGGACTTTATAGTTGAAAATAAACTTGATCTTATCAAGTCTAATTGCCAGAATGAATTTGTTCAGCTTAATAGTATAGATCCAGAAGGAATCCTTACTTATTCTGATCCATATAGTATAACTCTTGATCTCAAGTGACTTGATAAGAAAAAAGGCCCTGTTACTTGTAACATTACTTTTGATATGTGGAATGATCGAAATGTCACTGATGTACAGTTTAACTAAAAAATATGCAAATATAGAAAAATTGATATACAAAAACTGTTATTATCCCTTATATCAAAAAAACCTTGCTAATTCTTGCGAGGTTTTTTGTAATTGTTTTTTAATAATTGTTGCTTGGTAGCTATTAGTTTATTTTACATCTATTATCTTTATTTCTTTTCTTTCGTTATTAAGTCTCATTCTTACAATATCTCCTGCTTTTTTTCATTTAATTGCTAGTCCCAATGGTGATTCTAGTGATATTTTTATAGAGTCTTTTACTGTTTTAAAATTTTTATCAAATTCCATAGTGGTTTCTCATGTACCGACGATAGTTACATTGTAGATATCATCATCATCCATTTTTACTGTTACTTTGGATCCATAATCTACAGTCTTATCTGATTTGCTTTTTTTTTCTTTCGCTCCTCAGGATACATCTTCTTTGATGATTTCTACATCATCTATTAATGTTTCTATCTCACCTATCCTTGAATTAATGAAATCTTTATCTTCGAGTGCAGATTTATATTCAAAATTTTCTGAAAGATCTCACATAGCTTTAGCCTCTCATAACCTCTCCAAAACCGCAGGAAGTTTGATTTTTTTAAGTTCGTTGAGTTCTTGTACTAGTTGTTCATATCCGTCTTTGGTAAGATAATTTTTTTTCATTTCTTGATACATATAAGGTAAAAAAATGGGATAATAAGCATTGTTGTTTTTTAACTGTCTTGTTTTGATAAAAATTCTTTGAAATGTTTGAATGCGTGATTGACTATATCTTCTATGTATTTAAATGCTACGCTATTGTTGTATAAGAACGTTTTGCCATCGAAAGCAAAACTAAATGTTCCTGTATATTTTTTCTGTTTAGTCTCTGTGATTTTGTATTCTATCCTAATCTCAGCAGTGTCTTTGTTTGCATAAATTTTTTTGAAATATGAATCCATTTTGCCTTCAAGATTTTTCTGTACAATGTCTTTTACGCGTTCTTGTTTGTCTGTAGGCACATCTATAAACTGGTAAGAGATTATTGGATTTTTTGCCATTTAATGAGAAATACAATATAAAAGATTACTGTTCTAGCCATTCTGTCTTTCTGACAATGGTATAGTTAACTAGTCGAAAAATTCAATCTTTTTTTGGATAGCCGGAATTACCCCAGCTTATTGATAAAATCTTTTTTTATATTCTGATTTTTTTGTCCATCTTTGATTAATGCATAACTTTTTCTTATCAATTCTCTAATATCTTGATAATAAATCAGTGCTAATACTTCATTAAGTGAACATCGTTTATGGATACCGATATATCCTTCTGCATGCTCTATTTTGACAAATTCTGGGTTTCCTGCAAATTCCATCAAAAAATAGGTTACATCTTTGTCCATCTGACCTCTTTGATTTTCTATATTTCTTAGTTGTGTAGTACCTAACTGTTGTCTTATTCTTATCTGATTGATAGGAATGCCAGTTTCTTCGCTTACTTCTCTGAGTGCAGTTTTTTGTATATCTTCACTTCCTTGTATTTTCCCTTTGGGAGCTACCCGTTCTATTTTTCCGCTAAGAGCGTGTCTTTTGATGAGTAAGTATCTTGGTTCTCCATCTGGAGCAATAAAATAAACAATTCATCAAGCGCTTTGAATAATCTGTCACATACTAAAATTACTAAAATAACTAAAAAATTAATTTTTAATCTGAGAAATATTTTCTTTTGAAATTGTGTATAATTATTAGCTTAAAATCTTATTCATGATTTTCCCTAAAAATCCTGCGATTCATTTTTCATTTTTACTTTCTTTGATAGTGCTTTCTATATTTGTATATGACTGTGCTATTCATTTTTCAGCTTCTGGACGATTCAGGTTTTTTATGTTTTGTTGGATAAGCTCATTGTCTGCCTGATTTGTAGTGTTTTGTATTGTCTCATCCGCATTTGGCTGTTTTGTCTCTTTATATGCTTCTTCTAGTTTTTCTTCTGTACTTAGTATTTCTGGATTTTGTGAGTCATCCCCCTTTTTTTCTTCTAGATTTTTTGGTTTAATCGGTACATACTCTTTTGGCGCACTTACAGATCCGCCATCTCATATTTCTACATTATTTTTTTCTATATTTACCATGATAGAATGATTATTTATTTAAAGATTGGAGTATTTTTTGAAATATTGCCAGATTTTGTTTATAATTTACTCTTGTTGGTCCGATGATAGAAAGGACACAATCGAAATCTTCAATAATGATTTTTGTATATAAACAGGAAATAATAATATTCTGATCTTCTATAAAAGAATAATATATCTGATTCCTTTTGAGGATTTTACTATCGATAAATTTTACGATTCTTTTTTCTTCGATGAAACGGATGATGTTTTTTGTGGTTTTGTATTCATCTTGCATATCGTCTCTGAGTAGATTATTGATTCAGAGATAATAATATTCATCGTTTCTCAAAAATCAAACAACAACACCATCAGCTAAAGCGCCTATACTTTCTACTAATTCTTTCAATCCACTTCTTACTTTGATTACTTCATCTTGTTTTTCTTCTTCTTGAGTGACGAGATAGTTTTCTATATATGTTGTTAATCATTGTACGGTAGGAACCCTTCATGAACTATTATATGGTTGATATACCATCCCTGCTTTTTCAAGCAAATTTAAGTATTTTCTTAAGGTAGATGGTGCATATTCAGCATCTTCAAGTGAATGCAAAAATTTTGAACCAACGGGCTCTCCTTTGTTGATATAATTATCGATAACTACATCGAGTAGAGCTAAAAGTTTGTGATCAAAATCTGTCATTGATGAAATTGAGCTATATATGCTATAAAAACCTTGAATGTTTCATATAAACTATTAGTAAAGTTTTCCTATAAATTCTCAAGTGATTTTGACTAATTCATTTCGTTTATGATAAATATTCGCTTTTTTTAGCACAAAGATCGATAAACAATATAAAAAACACCTAGCTAAAGGTGTTGTTCTATCATACTGTGATATTTGTTTGATTTTTTAGTCTGGATTTGAAACGCCTTTGTTTCTTGTTATTGTTTCTTTTTTTTCTAATTGTTTTTGCCAAAGCATCCTATTTATCGACATTCTAGTAGGGGATGCGTTGCAAAATTCATCAGCAGTTAATACGAGAAATCATTTTATTCCTTGCATAATATAGCTCAAATTAAAATCATTTTCCCAAATTTTTTGGTGGATTTTATGTTCTCCCACTTTTCCTAATCCTTTGGTAGAAATATAATAGAAAACATCATGATCTCCGATTTCCATATCTAGATTTTTTTTATATTCCAATTCATGAATCTGATCTGTGTTTTGATGATCGAGACAAATGAGATATTCTTTCAGTGCATCTATATTTTGAAGGATATTTTTGATTTTATAATAATGCAAATATTTCAAAAAATCTCTTACTTCTTGTTTGAGATATCCTGCAATATCCAATGTTTCTATTTCATCGACAATATTACTGCTAATAATGTCTTTTTTGCTCTCTGCCATGCGAATATCGTTCTTTAGAGGAAGTAAAAAACAGCTATTTAATAACGTATAACTTGACTGAATGTTTTTCTTTGAGATAATTTAATAAATGAATATCATGAGTGATTAAAAATATTGTATTCCCGGCTTTATTTGCTGCGATAAGGATATCTGCTATATTTTGTGTGCTTTCTCGGTCTAAATTTCCTGTAGGTTCGTCAGCAATTATAAATTCTGGATCGTGAATGAGTGCTCTTGCGATGGATACTTTTTGTTTTTCTCCAGCACTTAATAATTTTACTGGCATATCTAGAAGATGTTTAATGTTTACTTTCTGTAGTACTTGAGAAAGCTTTGAAGCTATAACATTTTCTCCGAGTTCATATAATTCTAGTGGATAAATAATATTGTCTCTGACGTTAAGATCTTCTAATAGTTGATAATCTTGAAAAATAATTCCTAATCTTTTTCTCAAAATTTGCATATCATCATCAGAAAATGTAGTTACGTCTTGTCTGTTATAAAATACCGTTTTTTCTGGTGGGGTAAGTTTTCCTGTCATGAATTTTGCTAATGTTGTTTTTCCTGTTCCTGATTTCCCTGTGAGTACAAAGAAATCTTGTTTTTCCAAAGAAAAACTCAGTTTATCAAAAAGTGGTGTTGGATTGTCTCGATATCATCGGCTGAGATTCTTTATTTCTATTAATGGTGTAGTGCTCATATATAAACGATGAAGCGATAAAATGACTATTAGTTATCGTATTAATTATAGTCTCTAAAAGTTTATTTTGCAAAATAAAACCGTTGCCTTACGGTGTTTCGATTGACAAAATCATTAAATTTGCATAAATTTGCCAAAAACACCTTAAAATCATTATTTTACTCTGTTTTTGTTGTGTATGCAATGAAAAATGTTCTATTTTTTCCCTCTCTTAAAAATTTCCATGAGCACGTTTACCATGTTTTAATGGTAGAAAGCGTTGAATTTTTATCAGAAATATCTATTCTGACCATATAGGTATTATTGTTTTTTTATTTGTTTGTGTAGATTATGCTCGAGGTAAAACATGCTCTTTGAGAATTAGAAAAGGTTTCTGATATATCCCAACTTGATAATTTTTTCCAGATATATCTTGGTAAAAAGGGACTTCTCAATGAAGAATTTAAAGTGATGGTTAATTTGGCTCCAGAGGAGAAAAAAGCGAAATGAGCTAAGCTTTCTGAACTTAAAGCGAAACTGACGGAAGCATATGAAACTAAAGAACAAGGTTTTAAAATGCTTCAAATCAATGAACAACTCGAAAAAGATCTTGTAGATATTAGTTTGGATATCTTTAGTGAACAAGGATCATATTCACTTCTCGCAAAAGTAAGAAGAGAGATTGAAGAAGTGTATAAATCTATGTGATTTATTATTGATTATGGACATGAGATAGTGACTAAATACGAAAATTTTGAATCAGTAAATATCCCGCTTTCTCATCCTGCAACCGAAATGCATGACACTATATATCTCAATGATAAAGATCCTAGCTGAGAAAATCTGATTTTGAGAACACATAATTCTGCTCATCAAGTTCAGGATATCCAAAAATATGGTGTCCCTTTAAAATTATGATCACCGGGCAGAGTATATAGATTTGATAGTATGGATGCTTCACATGATGTTATGTTTCAATATGCCGAAGGCATCGTTGTAGATAAACACGTAAGTATAGCCCAATTTAAAGATACTATGCAAAAATTATTGTCAGGAATCTTATGAAAGAATATAGAAATCAGACTTAGACCTAGTTATTTCCCTTTTGTGGAGCCTGGATTTGAAATTGATGCCTCTTGTCCTATTTGTGGAGGTAAATGATGCTCATTTTGTAAAGGGTCTGGATGGATAGAGCTATTGGGTGCGGGAATGATTCATCCTAATGTTATAACTAATGCGTGATTGGATCCTAAAGAATGGTCTGGTTTTGCTCGATGAATAGGAGTAAGTAGATTGGCCGCGATCAAATATGGTATCAAAGATATTAGATATTTTACCAATGGTGACTTGAGATTTGCTAAATCGTTTGTGTAAAAATCACTCTTTCAATAATAAAAAATCCCTAATTATGGGGATTTTTTTGTTGATTATTTCAAAATTCACACAATCGTTGATCAAATATTTTTATATTTTCTTTTCCAAAATTTAGGTGATGTTGTTTTATTTCTTCAATAGTGTTTTATTTTATCAAAAAATCTTTTTTTTTAGAAAAAAAATTATCTGCAAAACAGATAATCTTCTTTTCAATAGATACCGGTATCATTTCTCTTTTGGGTAATGGAATTTTGTCTTTTTCTATGTCTTTAATTGATACTCCAATGCCCGTATGTCTTTCACGCACAAGGGCATGTTTAAATAATCATTCTTTTTCTGAAATCTTTTTCTGGATTTTTTATTAAGATAAACTTACAGTATACACAAAATGTTTTACTTGTTTTTTCGTTTTTCTCTGATTTTTTTTGCTATCATTTTTCTCTCTCGTTTGGTATTCATGAACTTTTTAAATTCTTCTATCAGCGTTTTATGTTGTTTATCTTTTACCAAAATACCGCAATCTTTATCAACGAGTTCGGCTGTTGCTCATTGACTATATCCGAATACAGGGACACCAAGGAGTAATGATTCCACAGTTCCTATTCCATAACTTTCTTTGGTGAGATTTATCAATCCTTTGGATTGGCTGATTATTTTTATCTTTTCATCGCTATCTTGTATCCATCCGATAAAAATAATTGACGGACCTGCGATAGATTTGAGATATGCTTCATCAGGACCGCTCCCCATAACGATAAGATGAACTTTTAATTCGTTACATAATCTTATTATTTTGTCTGCTTCTCTTACAAAACTCACTAATCTGCCTACATAGAGATAATATTCTTGTGAAATTTCTTGTACTGCAGGGATAAAAAATTTGTCGGGGATACGTGGATATTTTATCTGTATGCTTTTCATATCATAGAGTTTCTCTGCTTCTTTGGCTGTGTATTTACTATTGGCATATATTTTATCAAACTTGGTAAATTTGAGGTCTCGTTTTCTGAGTTTGGGAACTATCCGATTGAATAACTGTCATTTAATTCCTTTAAGTTTCTCATTATATTCATCATAATGTGTCCAAATATATTGCATAGGTGAGTGCAAATAGAGTATCATTGGTATGCCTGATATTGGAGTTATGTTTTTTGCGATTGCGAAAGAAGAGATAATGATATGATCAGGATGCATTTTTTTTATTTTTTTTGAAAGTATTTTCATAAGTGTCGGATAGAAAAACATTAAGTTACGATAATCAAATAGTCGTGAGAGTACTGCTATTTTATGTGCACCACATCGACAAAAAAAACTATTTATTCGTTTGGGTAATGCAGTGACTATCTTGAGATTATGATGTTCCGTTTTTATTGTTTTGCTATCAGAAAAAAGGGTAAATACTATCGCATGATCTATGTCTTTTTGTTCATCGATGAGATCTCTGAGTACAGATAGTGCTCATCCTTGGCTTATTCGACAATGTACGAATGCTATTTTCATAAAAACGAAAAACGAGTAAATGATGCTTTTGTTTATTGTCTGTAAATTACCTCATTATTTTATCGTTTAGCTGTTAAGAAAGCAAGTAAAATATTTTTTTGCTAGAAATGCTTGAAAATACGTGAAAAAACCATATCACTCAGTCGTTTTATATTTGTATTATTATTATGGATAAAGAAGAAAGAATATTTATCAGAAGAAATCTTATAAAGTTTATTATCTGACTTATATTATTGGGATTCTCGTTTTCATATATTCAAAATCATCCGGCTGAGAGAGCTTCTATTTTCTCTGGTTTTCAAGTGCTTTGGCAGAGGGTAGTAGTATATGTTCACAAAGTTACCAATACCAATTCTGAAGCTTTTCAAAAAAAATATGACTATGAAAAGACTTATGAAGAACTCATTAATATGATAAAGACAAAGCAATGTGCAGATTCAGCAATACTTACGGAACTCAATGAAACTTATCTTGCTCTCCAGAAAGAATGAATAAAAACATTGGATGAAAATCTACCTGGATATATACGTAAAGCAAATGAATATAAAAATATGATTGATAATTGTGCTAGATAATACATATATAGAATTTAGCTATTAAAAAAACTCCACCATTGTTGTGGAGTTTTTTTGTCCATAAAAATTCTATATATTTATTTTAAACGCTTCGCTTTATCCTAGAAAAGGTATTTTTATGTCTCGGAAATGGACAAGATCTTTCAATAAAATGTAGATTCCAAGTGTCATAAGCAATACAAAGAAAACAAGATTGATATATCCTTCAATGTTAAAATATTTTTCTGGTTTGAGTCTAGCTATCCATTGGATGAGTACTCCAAGCAATCTTCCTCCATCTAATGCTGGTATAGGAAGCACATTGAATATAGCCAATGCAAGAGAAATCATACCTGCGAATCCAAGATACAGTTTTCGTCCTCCTATGCTCAATAGTGTTTCTCAAAACTTTATGGCTCCTGCTGGACCTGTAAGTTTATTGAGCGATGTTTTTATCCTTGTTCCTTTCATAGATATTAAATCACTTCCCAATGTTCCCAATGCTGAGAAGGTGAGTGCTGTCTGGGCTTTTATTTCTTTTGCTCCTATCCACATGGCTTTGAATAGCGGAAACTTGATGTTGAGTGTAGATAAATTTCCTTCGTTGGATTGTGCAAATGCTACTCATAATATACAATTATCTTTTGGACAGATTCAACTTACTGTTTTTGATTTTCAATTTCTGCTGTAGTTTATACTTAGGTTTCCTCCAATATTGTTTTTGAGTACACTACTTAAATTCCATTCATTTACTTGAGTATCGTTTATACGTATTATAGTATCTCCAGACATAATCCCCAAGGTATAAGATAGTGATCACGAACTAACTTCTTTGACTATAACAGGATTTTTTTCTATTTGTTGTTTTGCTTCTTCACTGATATATCCTTCTTGATATAAAAATGTTCTTGTCGGCATAAGGTAACTGTTTTGATGTGATAATAGTGCGTTTTCTGGAAGCAGTGACATAGGTTTCGTTCCCATAGCAAAGATAGCCGTGAATAATACTCGTGCGAGTATAAGGTTCATACCTACTCCAGCAAGCAAAATCAATATTTTTCTTCCTATTTTTGCTTTGATAAAGCTATCTTTAGCATTGAAATCTGCTTCATCTTTTGGATCTTCTCCTTTGAGTCTAACAAACCCTCATAAAGGTAAAAGATTGAGTGTATATTCTGTACCAGATTTGTCTGTTCGTAGTTTGCAAACTTTTGGAGGTATTCCAATACCAAATTCCAATACTTTTACTCCACCTCTTTTTGCCGTGATAAAATGCCCCAATTCATGAGCAAGTACCAACAACATAAACATAAGTATTCACAAAATTATTCACATTCTATTTTTTTCTAATGACTAAAAATATTAACAAAAGTTTTTTGTTGACTACTATTTACGAAATTATATAATCAATGCAATACTAATTAGCTAAAAGCTTAAAGCAGGAAGCATGATGCATAATAAAACTATATAGTGCATCAAACATCAAGCCTTTCACATCAAGCCTTTATTTTATATTGTTTGTCATTCTATGAAGTTATATGATTCACATACCCATTTGAATACTGATTCTTTATTTGATGATTGGCAGTCCTCTATACAAAAATTTATCGATAATTGATGAGTAGGACTGGTAAATTCTTGAGCAAATGAACAATATAATCTCAAAGGAATTGAGATAACAAAATTAGTGGAAAGTGAAATCATTTGACTAGGCAAATGACAAGAGTTCAAAGATCAAAGCTGATGGTCTGATTTTGTTATTAGGTCTACGATTGGGTATCATCCTGGATGCTGTGATGATGGAGAGATTACTGAGGAAAATATTCAGCAAAAAATAATTGATTTGAAAAAACTTTATGAAGCCAATAAAGCGTATATCGTTGCAATAGGGGAATGTGGAATAGATACCTATTACCCAGGAACCGATAGTTCTTTGCCTTTACAAAAAAAATTATTTGTTTTGCAGTGTGACTTGGCTAGAGAACTTAATATACCATTGATGATCCATATTAGAAAAGATTTTGAAACGGCCTTTGAAATTTTACAACATTATACTGATCTAACGGTATATATTCATTGTCGAGGATTTGGACCGGAAGAAATTAAAAGACTGAAAGATTTACAGATTAAAAGATTGTTTATTTGATTTTGTGGTAATGTGACGTATAAGAATGCTCAACTGTTGAGAGATTCTTTGGTTATAGTTCCTTTGGATCACTTACTCTTGGAAACTGATGCGCCATGGTTGAGTCCACAAGCGGTTCGTGGCACTACCAATTATCCAGCGAACGTGAAATATATCTATGAGTTTGTGGCCGATCTTTTGTCTATAGAAAAAGATGTCCTTGCAGATCAGATAGAAAAGAATTTCAAGAGCCTGTATAGTTTTAAGTAATTTTACCTCCTTTTAGTCTCTGGCAAACAGCTTCCTCTCCTGTCCTGGCGTCATTCCCGACCTGCCTACTGCAGGCAGGCATGATCGAGAATCCAAACCTAATAGTATGGATTCCCGCTTTCGCGGGAATGATGCTTAAATGGGGGTGAATAATTTGTAAAAAACAAAAAAAACCTGTATTTTCTACAGGCATATTTTAAATTTCTACATTCCCAGTTTAGTTTATACTCCTACTCTAAAGTAAATCTCTTTATCGACTAGTTCTCTCTTGGTTCCCCATTTGAGTGCAGAAATCTGTTTCATGATTTCTACTTTTTCTGGAATATTGAGGACAGGGTCACCATAAGGTACTCTCGTTTGAAAACTGAACGGTCTTGTCGGCTGATTGTTGACCACTATTTTTGCTGCAGCTCTAAAGGTATCTCCGTTAACCATATCTATTGCTGAAAATTCTGGACCCATTTCTTTTTCTAAAAATTCTGCATCAACAGCACCTACCTTATGAAAGAAAAAGTTTCCTACGTTACCAAAAATTGTTTTGGACATATCGAGTGATCCTCACAGTCCTTCTTGCTTGAGTTGATCGATATATTGGTGAGCTAATATAAGTCAAAGTTTGTACTTTCTGGCTTCGGACAAAATACTTTCGATAGACTTGGATACATAATTTTGAAATTCATCAATATAGAGAAAAAATGGTGTTCTGTCTTTTGGATCTAAACTTGCTCTTTTGAGTGCTGAGAGTTTTAGTTGCATAGCAATCATTCTTCCTACGATTTTACTGTTTTCTTCTCCTGTGAGACCTTTGGAAAGATTTACAAGAATTACTTTTTTTGAATTCATTGCGTCAAAGAAATTGAATGATGACTTCGGTTGTCCGATTACATTTCTTATGTAGGTACCTGTCGTAAATGGTCAAAATTTTGCTTGGATAAAAGGAATAATTTCAGCTTTTTCTCTATCTCCCATCTTTTTGTATGTTTTGTTCCATCGTGCTGCTATGATAGGATTTTTTACGTTTCTAATCTTGGATTCTGCAAATGCATCATCAGTAAAAAGTCTCATAATATCTATCAATGTTCCTCCTTCTGGTTGTTCCATCAATAAGAAGCAAGCGTTACGGAAGTAATCCTGTATACGCGGTCAGAAAATCTCTTCTCCATACATAGAGACAAACATCTCTACTAAGTCATTTGTAACCACATCTCTTTCATCATCGGTTTCTGGTCCGTCCAAAGGATTAAAGGCAATTGGATAATCGGTATTGGCAAGGTCAAAATAAATTAGGTCATCTATTCTTTCTTTGGGAAAATATTTCATGGCGTTTTCAACAAGATCTCCGTGTGGATCTATTATACAAAAGCCATTTCCCAGTCTTATATCTTCTAGGATAGATGTTTGCATCAATGTTGATTTACCTGATCATGTTTGTCATATAATATACATATGTCTCATTCTATCATCATTGTTTGTCATAATTCTGATTTCTTTTTTGATGCCTGCGTAGGTATTGTATCCGAGTAAAATTCCTTCAGTTGGAATGTTGTCTGGTGCTGGTATTATTTTGTATTTTTGTCGAGAAATACGTGGATTTCTATTAAATTTTGCATTGGGAATATGAATGATAGATGCGAGTTCTTTCATACTTAAAATTATTTTTTTGTTTCGTTTATATATATTATTGAATGATCAATTGTTGCTCCTGAAAATTCTATTGATAAATTCTTTTGCAAATTCTTGGATTTGTTTTGCTTTTTTAAATTTGAATGCATTGAGTCCTATATAACTATACTGACTAAATCATCTTGCAAGATCTTCAATGATTCTTTCTGGTCTTTTTGGATCTGGTGAAGTAACAAGTGCTCTTATTTTTATTGAAAATATTTCATCTTCTGTTTTCTTATCTAGATCGCCTGATTGTTGTTGGGTAAGATCGCTCTTTTTTTCTTCATCTTTTGATGCGTCTTTGGAATCGCTATTTGCTCCTACGATTCCTTTTCGTATGTCTTTGAGTAGTAACCCAATAAAACTTTTATTTTTCCCTTCTTTTATCTTTTTAGATTCTTTTCTAAGTGCTTTGAGTTCATCTTCATCAAGAGGAGAAATAAGAATTTGTAAACACATTTTTTCATCTGTAAGTACTTTGGAATATGCAGAGAGCAAACTGTCCATTGGGTCAGCTTCAAATGTTTCATATGTTTTGATAGGATATGCGTTATCTTTGGTCAATACAAATTCTCATCCTGCCATATATTTTCCTGCTTCCAACAACTTTGGTTGATCTATAGGGTCGACTACAGCACCTATATAAAATGAGGAAATAAGTTTTTCCATATTGTCTACATGCTCTTCTGGTACTCACATAATAAATTTTATTACTTCTTTTTCGATGAACATTTCCATGCTGATATAATTGTGTCCAAATTTTTTATGTTTTCGTTTTTCATCAATGATTGCATAAAAATTTTTATATATCTGATTCATAATTTGAATATTTTGCTTCATATCTTTGATTGTATCGCCTCCATCATCTCACTTTGTTGTTACGCTTTTTGGAATCTTTATTTGAAGATATTTTAGTTTACTTGCTTGTTGAATTCTATGTGTTTTGTGTATTGATGAAAAAATTGATTTGGCTATCAATACACCAATCAACCGTATCCCTCATGCTATAATAATGATTACAAGTACCTCAGACATAGGATCTGTATTCCATTAAAATTATTTTTTTGGTTCATTATTGAGTATAATCAATATGCATAAAAATGCAATTTTGTCTTTTTATTTTGTGTCTGAATGGGCTATTTCTTTACCAAAACTATAAAAATGTTATGCAGTATGTTTTATCGAATATATACATAATCTCTTGTATTTTTTGTCCGTATACGTATTTTGATAGGGTAACTATATCTAGAGTGAACGATAGAGACTAGGCTCGCTATAATCGTTCCAGCAACCCTTCCTTCGGCAGGTAAACTTCCATAGGTAAAAAGGTGCTAAATCCTACCCATTACGGGAGAGATATCTCAAAAATTAGTTTATAATTTTGATAACTCTTTCGTGATGAAAGTGTTTTTTTATATATTTGCTAAATGCATGATGCAAGATGCATGATGCTAGATGTACACTATAGTCTAAAATGTACATCAAGCTTTAAGCTTCAGGCTTTCTGCCAAGTTTTGTTTTTTTATTTTTTGTTCTAGTATATTATGAGACACTTTATTACCTCTGAATCTGTTACTGAATGACATCCTGATAAGATGTGTGACCAAATCTCTGATGCTATTTTAGATGCCTGTTTAGCACAAGATCCTTTATCAAGAGTTGCCTGTGAATGTTTAGTTACCACATGAACACTTATTATCAGTTGAGAAATTACTACCCAAGCTCAGGTAGACTATGAAGCTGTTGCTAGGAAAGTTATCGTAGATATCTGATATGATAGTGATGAAAAGTATTTTGATGGTAAGGTATGTTCTGTGTTAAGTTTTATCCATACACAATCGCCTGATATTGCTCAAGGTGTCGATACGTGAGGAGCGGGAGATCAATGAATTATGTATTGATATGCGAGTAATGAGACAGAAAATTATCTTCCATTGCCTATCGATTTAGCACATAAGTTGACATATACATTAGCTGAAGCGAGAAAAAATTGAACACTTCCCTTGCTTTATCCAGATGGAAAAACTCAAGTTACGGTAGAATATGAAGGTTTACACCCACTAAGAGTAGATACTGTTGTGGTTTCTAGCCAACATTCTTTGAAAATTACTCAAGAACAGATTGCTGCAGATATTCAGGAACATGTCATTCGTCCTGTGCTTGGTGATTTGTTAGATACACATACTAAATTTTATATCAATCCTACTGGTGCATTCAATGTTTGAGGTCCTGCTGCAGATACTTGATTGACGGGAAGAAAAATTATTGTAGATACCTATGGTGGTGTTGGAAAGCATTGAGGTGGTGCATTTAGTGGAAAAGATCCAACTAAAGTAGATAGAAGCGGTGCATATATTGCAAGATATCTTGCTAAAAATATTGTAGCGAGTGGTATCTGTGAAAGATGTGAAATTCAGCTATGATATGCTATCGGTGTCGTTCAGCCGGTAAGTATCTATATTGATTGTTTTGGAACGGAAATTATTGATTTGCAAAACATCGTAGATACCGTCAAAAATAATTTTGATTTGAGTCCCAAAGGCATTATAGAAAAATTAGATTTGAGAAAACCTATCTTTCAAAAAACTGCTGCCTATGGCCATTTTGGAAGAGATGAATTTACTTGGGAAAGATTAGATAGTGTTGAAATATTTACCGCAATAAAAAATCTGTGATAAGATATTTTTTATTGTTTAGAATTTTTTCTATGTGAAAGGCTTCCGGTATTCCGGAAGCCAGTACTTTAACTGTATGGGATGATATTATCTTTTCTCGGGCCTTTCTCGGTCCTGAATAGGAATTTCTTCTTTGGTGGGTTTGATGAGTGGTGTCCCATTATTGAATATTTCCTCGTAGTATTTATCTTCTTGATGAACAAGAAGTCTTTGTATATCTTTTTCCCCTTAAACGGGAAAGCACATCCTTTGGAGTCTTCTTTGGATGTTAATGCTCTCAAGTGAACATCTTCATTCATTGTTCCTCCTACGATAATCCCCTCGATAGCCAATGATTGTCCACCAGTATTTACCTGGTAGATAAGCTTTGCTTTACGGTTTCTGTACTTTGTTAAATCCATATCTTCTCTCATATTCTTGGGGTTTTTTTGTTATTATTTTTTTTGTTTGTGCTAAGTATAGCTAGTGATTTTATTTTAATTGTCAACTAAGGTTTGCACCCGGGTGCACATTTTGATGTTGAGATAAAAAACTAAATATGTAGTATATTATCGATACATTTATTTGTTAATTATTTGATTCTATGCTACTTTCGTGAAAAGAATTGTCTGTCTCTTTCAAACAAGCGCTCATTCAAAAAAGAGCTCAGATTTTTGGTGATAAAAATGTCTATGTAGCTATTATCTTTCTTGGTGAAGATTATTCATCTGCTACCTACGTGAAACATAAAAAAGTCTATGGAGAATCTATAGGATTGCCGGTAATCGTTTTTGGACAAAATCATCATGCAGAATATGATAGGAACCAAGCTGGAAAATTTGACGATATAGACATCTATATCAATCAAAACTATGATAGTATAGGAAAAGTAATGGAACTGATTAGATATCTCAATCAGGATGATGAATGTGTTGGTATCATTATCCAACTTCCTTTACCACAACAATTTGAATCATATAAAGAACAGTTATTGGCTGCTATCACGCCTCAAAAAGATCTTGATGGACTTGGCGGTGTCGTTGTAGGACTCTCAGAAATGGGACTTATGGATTTTGTCCCTGCAACCCCCAAAGCAGTACTCTATATCTTAGAACACTATAAACTGGATGATTTCAAAGGTAAAACTATAGCAATTTTATGACAAAGTAATATCGTCGGGAAGCCACTTGTGCTTGAATGTATCAAGAGAGGAGCAACCGTCTATACGTGTAATGCAGATACGCCTGTCGAAGAAATCAAAACGATTGCTAGGAGTTCAGAATATATTATTTCTTGTACGGGAAAAGTACATTTGATCGATCAAAGTTTCCTTCGTGATGATGGCTCACAGATTGTCGTTGATGTAGGATATGGGCATATCGATGGAAAACCTGTCGGTGATGTGAATATTGAAACGATCCAAGATAAAGTCGCTGCGTATACTCCCGTTCCTGGAGGTGTTTGACCGCTTACGGTAGCGTGTTTGTTTGATAATGTATTTGTTTTACAATCGTATGTGGATGTTTTGAAACCATACAAACTATAATTAAATTAAGAATTTAGAATTTAGAAAATAAAAATTTAGAATTAAAAATTAATAATTTGGAATTTAAACTTCTAAATTTTTATTTTAAAATTCATTTCTATGGTCTATGATGTGATTATTCTTTGATGAGGTGCTTCGGGGTTGTTTTCCTCTTTGTTTTTGCCGAAAGAGCTAAAAAAATGCATTATAGAAAAGACGGATAGGCTTGGATTCAAGGTCTTACTTTCTGGAGGAGAAAGGTGTAATGTGAGTAATATTCATTTTGATCCTCAATTTCATTATATCGGTCAGTTTCTCAAGTCTTTGCCTTCCTTATTTCATGCTTTTGGTCCTGATGATATGATTGCCTATCTTAGTGATCATGGTATAGAAACCAAAATAGAAGAGAATGGAAGAGTGATTTTAAAGAGCTGAAAAGCCAAAGAACTGGTAGACTTCCTTATCCATGAATCAAAAAATAATGAGACGGATCATTTTCTTTCTCATGATGTCCATTCGATCACGCTTGCTGATAATCATACTTTTGTCATTACTACTTCCCTGGGTATCTATACTGCAAAACAGCTTATCATCGCTACGTGAGGAATGAGTTATCCTCAGATAGGAGCAAGTCCTTTTGCTTATGAACTTGCAGAACAATTATGACTTTCTCTCGTTAGTCCCCATGCTGCTTTGTGTGGGATAGAAACTAAAGGCGGATTTCCTTTATTGTCCTGAAATACCGTCCAAGCTACGCTTACTTTATATGCCAATAACAAAGTCATATATACAAAAAAATGATCTTTATTGTTTACTCATCGAGGGCTTAGTGGCCCGGTGATTTTCGATGCTACCTTGTTTATAGATCAAGATGTTTCCACCTATATGCTTCAATGTGATTTTGACCTTGATGCTACGAGTAAACATGTGATCCAGATATTCAAGCTAGTCCCTTGAGATACGGTGCGTGATATCCCTATTACGGCCTTGAGACCTATCACGGAGGCAAAGGTCACGGCCTGAGGAATTCTCCTCAGAGATCTTGATCAATCTTTCCAATCAAAAAAAATTCCCTGATTGTATTTTATCGGAGAAGCTTTGGACGTTACGGGAAAGACCTGAGGATACAATCTGCAACGAGCATGGACGAGTGCATATGTATGTGCGAAAAAGATTGGGACAAGGGAGTAGGGACTAGGAGATAGGGACGAGGACCGAGAACCAAGTACCAAGCACCGTGTCCCAGTTCGTCCCTCAGTTCTTATTTCTTAAGAAAGTATTTACGTAGAAGTAAATAGGTAAGATATGCAATAACAATACATAAGACGATAAAGAGTGGATAGGTTATTCTCCAGTTTTCTGGTCCGGTCATCATACTTCGTTCAGACATTCCTCAAATTCCTGCAATTAGTGTCAGTGGCATAAAAATAGAATTTATGAATGTCAGTCTTGTTACACTTTTGTTGCTCTTAATTCCCAAAAATGTGTTGTATGCTGACATAAGTGAATCATTTTTTTCTGTGAGTACTTTTATTGTTCTTGTTATTTTTGCTAATTTTGTTTTGAGATCATTGAAATACGTAGTTAAGTGTTTTTCGTGAAAATTATTTACATGAATTATGAGTTCATCAATTATTTCTTCCTGAGAAAGAAAATTATGTTTAATAAAAATTTTATTGATATCTTCATTGATGAGTTCGTCGATAATATCTTCTCATTTTTTGTCGATATTTGTTTGGATATCTACCAGTCTTTGTGAAGAAACAGCTAATGATTTTATGGTTTTATCATAAAAAGCATCAATAATTCTGTAAAGAATATAATATGGTGATGATTTATATGATCCATCAATAGTTTTTATTTCTTTGTTAATTTCTTCAAATACGTCATTTAATTTGTGTGATTCCAATCGTGTAGTAGTTATTATAAGATTTTCCCCTATGATAACGTCTAATTCATTGAATACATATTTTTTTTTGTCTTCTATATATTTGGTAAACGTAAGTGCTAGGAAAAAATGATTGCTACTTGTGTCAATTTTGGACTGTGCATTGATATCTAAAATATCTTCAACGATCAATTCATGGAGACTATATTCTTTAGCCAGATTATCAATAGTTGATTTTTCGGGTGTCTGTATAAAAATCCATTTTGTTTTTCCTATTTGAAGATTTTTTTGCATAAAAGAACTGTTGAACTGTTAAAATGATGAAATGTTGAATTGCTTCATTGTATCAATGTAGCACTTGAACAGTTTAATTATATTCAGAAAAGTAATTTTTGCAAATTTTATACCATTGACATAATTTAAAAAATGGCTTATATATCAATAAATATGGTGGTTTGATAACTCATAGTTTGCATAAACATATAAAAAATAGAGATTGTAAATAACAAAATAGATATTTTTATTTTTTGCTTATAAAAATATATTTTTCTGCTTGTATATTTTGATTTCACTTCCTTTTCGGGGTATACTTATAACGATGAAACGACTAAACGATAAAATGTTGAAGTGTTGTCATCTAGTTATTTACCCCTTTATTGTATTATGCTCATGGAAAACTTCAATACAAAATTATCAAGTGAATCAATTCGCAATGTGAATGCACTTATCCAAAAAATTGAAGGAGTATGTAAAAACATCGAGAAAAATCTTGCTATGTGTCTCGAACTTAGCTGAGATTCTGTAGCACAATATAGTGTAACAACTGCCAATAAAGTGGAATCTGAATTCGTAGATAGAGTAGTCCTCAATATCGATAAAATAAAAAATCATTTGAGAGATCTCAAAAAAGCGCTCAATCAAAAGGTGATTAGCGATGTGAATGCTGTCACTACTATCATTGGATCACTTCAAGAAACGTCTGATACCTTGCAAACATTCTTACTTACCAATAATTTCTTCAACAATACGTTTCACTTGCCTGTTATGGAGATCCAAGCAGCTATTGATCAAATCTTTGAAGAAGTTGCATTGGTAGAAGTAGAAAGTATAAAGTAGGAAGTATAAAGTATAAAATAAATTAGTAAGAGGTCTTTACAAATATATGTGTACATTAAAATCTCTCACCCCGTAGTACTACGGGGTGGGAGATTTTTTTTCTGTCTGAAATTGCTTTGATGGTATCTCTAGAATTCTTAACGCTTGCGACTGGGCGGCTTTCCCAACCAACCTTTGAATAAGAACGTTGGGATGGATGCTAGTCGCTGTTGTCAGAAGAAGCACACGATTTATAATTTTATTGTCTCTAAAATAATTTTTGTTCTTTTTTCAAGATGAGGGAAATTATTTATTGGGAAATATTTTAAACTTAAACTTTCCCCATCATTTATGTTTAATTTTCCATCAACCTTTAATGCCTTAAATAAGGCAATTACATCAAATGATTCATCGCCATTTGGATATTGATAATGGAATTGATTGCCAGAAAATATTTGAAGAAATTTTAATTCATTACATTCTAAAATAAAAAAAAATTAAATCCCCCTCCTTTTTAAAAATCTCTCTGCATTCCATATATTTAGAGGAAAAAATGATTACACACAACTCGGCGCTATCTTACATATGGCAGATTAGTGACGAGTTGTCGTAGGTAAACGGTAGTATTTTGGACTTATTTCTGACTCCAAACTACTTTTTGATTGCTATTTACTTGTGTTATTCCAATTTATCTTCAATTACTTTTTCACCTAAATTTTCTGGATACATACTTTTATAGTATTGGTTATATTCTGAGGTATCACCCTCTTTTCGTTCTTTATATCCATTTTTTATATTCCATCCTATGGATTTTTCATTTTTTTTATTCACTCTTGAGATAACAAGACTTGGTTTGTGATTATCTAATGCCTTTTGTATAGCATCTTTTTCAAATTCTTTTTTGAGCATACTTCCTAGTCATTTTCTTTGCTCTTTTGTGCCTACATACGTAGAAAAAAATAGATTACCGTCTCACATTTCTTCATTTAAATATGTTTCTTTTATAGATCCTCGAAGACATGCTATAATTTCTTTTTTTTCATTTTCTATTACATAAAAAACTTGTGATTCATCTACCTCTTCAATTGTTTTTTCTAAATTTCACTCTACTTGTTTTTTGAATGTACTTTCATCTGAATATAGTTCAGAAATTTCTCCAAATGTATCTTTTATAAGAGACGCTATTTTACTTGTTGTTTGTATATTCAAATCTTTTCCATGATATTTTTTTATTTCCATGCTATATGTTCTTAGTAGTAAAGTTTTATTTTTGACTCCAAACTACTTTCTGCTCACCATTTACGTCTTTGAATTCTTTGGCTATGACCTTGATTTTGTCTCCAATATTGTAATATTTTTTTCGTTCAACACCATCTGGGGCGACAATAAAATTTTTATGTAATAATCCTTCTACTCATTTAACCGTAACGAACATTCCATAGTTATAACTTAATTTGATGTATCCATCATATTCTTGTCCGATTTTGATATCTTTGATAGTAAATGCTCATCATTCTCCACTTCCGCTTTCTGTCTTTGCTGCTGCTGTACTTATCGCTGAAGCATGTCCTGTAGGCGCTTTTGTTGTTATTGCTTTTACTCATTCTGCTTGCTTTTTTTTAGCCTCATTTGCTTCTTTTGTCGCTGCGATATCTTTTTCTAGTTTGGCAATGTTCGGACAAAATTTGAGATGATTCTGTTTTTCTTTTTTGATGCCTGCTTGTTCATAAATAGCATCTAGTTGTTTATATGCATTATCTTTTGAACCAATCCATATCATCAATGATCCATTGTTTTCTATTTGGATAGTTTGATGCTGATAAATATCTACATGAACTAGTATTTCTTTGTTTCCCGCTAAGGTAACTTTTCCTCCTGCTTGATATTTTATCATCGTTTGATCTTCTAATCCTTTGGGCTTGATGTACCAAATCGCTTTGTGTGCGTAATATTCGGTATCGAAGATAATAGCATCAGGTTCCACTCCATCGACAGCAAATTCAGTAAAATAACTTGTATGTTGCTCTACAAATATATCGTGGAGATTCTCCATTTCTTCTTCGCTTATTCCCAATGATTCTAGTTTAGCTTTTTCCATAATCTTTTCTTGCATCGAGAATGTTTTATTTGACCGTGCAGCCATGAGTTTTTCAAGCTGATCTCTTCCCATTGCGTATCTTTGTCTTGATTGTTTTCTTACTTTATCGATGAGTTCAAGTGATCATTCTCCCAATTTCGTTGGAGGAAGTGTTTTCATTGAAAATGGATCAGATGAAATACCATCAATCATCAGTCTGGTATATGCGGTATATTTTGGTAATGATATAAGATCATTAGTTCCTATCATGCCCTTAAATTGTCATGCAATGAGGTCAGCATCATCCTTTCCTAGCGTAAATGCTATAGTTGTCCCTACATTACCAAAGATAGCATCTTTGATCTCTGGCATAAGCTGTGATGTATATTGGTTTGCTACAATAAGTGCGAGTTTATATTTTCTAGCTTCGGAAAGGATAGTCACGAATGATTCCGATGCAAAGTTTTGGAACTCATCGATGTAGAGGTAGAATGGTCTTCTGAGATGAGCCGCTACATCTGCTCTCGACATAGCATCGATTTGGAACTTGGTAACCAATAATGATCCAATCATATTTGCATTATCTTCTCAGATTTTACCTTTACTCAAATTTACTAAGATTATTTTTCATTCATCCATCGCTTTTCTGAGATTGAGTTTCGTTCTTGGTTGACCGAAAATATTTCTTACAAGTTTTGATGACAAAAATTGTCCGACTTTGTTGGTTATCGGTCCTATTGCTTCTTCCCTTTGTTTTGGTTGTCGTTTATTAAATTCTCCTGTTCGAAATTTTGCTACAACCGCATCTTTGATATGTGATACTACTTCGGCACGGAAGCTATCATCTATAAGCATTCTCAAAATGTGCATAAGCGTTGCATTGGGATAATCTACCAAGGAAAGTGCGACATTTCTGAGGATATATTCCAATCTTGGTCATCGACTATCACCAAAAAGTTTTTTGAACGTAGAGACTACTCATGATGCAATCAGGTTTTTTTCTTCTTCGGTTCATCATTGGAGGAGATTGAATCCAATAGGATAATCGGTATCTCCCACATCAAATAAGATGACGTCGTTAATTCTATGTGTTGGGATATGTTCTAGAATATTATCTACAAATTCTCCGTGTGGATCTAGTAATGCTAATCCATTACCTGCTGCCATATCGCTTTTGAGGAGGTTTTCCATAAAGGTTGATTTACCCGTACCGGTCTTACCTACGATATACATATGTCTAAATTTATCTTCTTCTTTGATTCCAAATAATATTTTATCTCCTCTATAATCAGTATTTCCTATGATAGTCAGTTCTTGACTCTTGGTATTTTCTGTGGTAGGCAGATTTGTCGGGTAGGGGAGTTTCCTATACAGGGTATATTCTAGTCCTTTATTGAAGTTTTCCATAGTCGGTATGTGAAAGAAATTTTCCGCTTGAGAATGAGTCATTCCATGAAATTTTTCAGATGTCTTGATTTTTATCTTTCCATTGGAGATAAATGGAGCAAATGCTGCGACGATATTTTTTTTCAAGGATTCTCTGATATAGCTATCTTTGGTTGTGATTTTATAACTAAATGAACTGAATATTTCTGGTTTTATTTCTACTTCCTTCTCTGCTGGTGTTCCATCTGCATTTTTCTTTTTTGGTTCTCGTATCCATTTGAAAACCGCACTCATGTATTGTAAAAAGGTTTTTTCAAGTTTAAACGTATAGCTAAAATAAATATCAAGTTGTGAATTTTTATCTACGAGATTATAGAGCGAAAATATCCCGTTCATAGGATCCATATAGGTTCCTCATCTTGTGAAATCTTCTTTGCCTAATATATTTCCTTCTTTAGAAAAAAGTAACCAATCTCTGTTTTGTGGCAGTAAAATTGGATTTTTTAGTTCGATAAGGTCTGAAGTAGGATAACTTGCAAAAAAAGTATTTTCAAAATAACTCTTAAAATCTTTGGGAACTCCTACATAGAGTTTGATCTCAGATGCATTTCCACTTATTATGAAAAATATTTTCTTCTTTTTGAGACTTATGATGTTTTTGCTCACGGTATCTCGATGATTGACTCCGCGATCATTGTCTTTAAATGGTTTTATGTGAAAAAAAACATAATTTGTTGAATTTCCGATTGATGGTATAGTTATTGTTGCTTTGGGTTCGGTCTTTGTTTTTTTTCATCATGTTCAGGCAAGCATTTTACCTAGTCTTTCTGCGTGTTTTAACATTTTGTTTATAAATGAACTAAAGTTTCAAGGGAAATACAGTTGAAACCTATATTAGACTCAAGATACTAGATACAAGAACTATGGCGTTATATAGTTATTTAGTTCTTGTCTCATGAATCATGTATCATTTAGTCGATGTATTTGGTTCCTTAATATTATATATATTTTGTGATAAAAAGCAAGTTTTTGTGGGTATGTATTTTTAACGTTTCGTTGATATTATTTCCTTTTTCATCGCCTCGCCGGCTGGGCATTACTTTTTGCCATTGCTGCAAAAAGTAATCAAAAAAATCTAGGAAAAATGATCCGCCATTTGACTGCAAGGAATCCAGCCTCGTGGACATTTTTCCTGACTAGACCATCAAAGTAAATTTTCCAGCTTTTGAAACTCAATGCGTTTTGTTTTGCTATGCGATATTTAGCTTGTATTGAATAAATATGTTTTTTACATACATTCTTCATTATTCATTCTTCATTTTTAATTCTTAATTAGTTTAGGTGTATCTCTATAGCTTTGATCGTTTTTTTGGCTTTGATAAAGTATGTATCTTGGCTGAAGGTGCTAATACAAAGAAAGTGAAGGCAGGGGATTTGCTTGTTTTTGGTAATCAATATTTTCTTTGTATATGAAAACATTTAGCATTTGCTGAACAATATCAACATTTGACTACTGTACAAGCTGAGTTGGTGTACAAATGATTTCTCTCTCTTTCTACATTGAAACTTTTTCACTGGATGGTAGAAAGCTATTATACTACGTATAAATCTGTGGTGAGACTTTTTGTTGCTCATGATATACAAAAACTTTTGGAACGTGAAAATAAGCTTAAAGCTCCAAGTACCAAGCATAAAGCTGTATTGAAATTTTGAAATTTTAGTTGCGCTAAAGAAGGGCAGACCCTTATAGTTTTTCCTGATGTACGAACATTGTTCAATACTACTGATGGAATATTTCGTGAAAGTGATGGTGTTGCTTGTCTGTTGGCGGGCAATACTGAGAAGGAGAAAGATGTCCATCGATGGGAAATAAAAAAATGATTAAAATCAGTAATTCTTTGTACCTATGCGGAAATATTTCAAGATTTCCATGACTTGAAAAAGATTATCTTTGTGGATCCGCACAAGTGGTATTATGCTAGTCAGCAAGATCCGAGATATAAGGTAGGGGATGTCCTTGAAGAAATGCAAAAGTTGTATGGAGCAGAGTTAGAAATTGTAGGAGTATAATTTTATTTATTAAGAAAATCCCGCGTGATTCAGCGGGATTTTTTGTAATAAATATGAATTTTATTCTACTTTAATTACCAACATTGAATCAGGAAAATGATGCTCATGATTCCTGTTGATTTTTGTTGCACCTCCATGAGGTACTTCTTTGGAGTAGGGCATTCCGGGTTTTACTTCTTTTACCTTTTCTGTCGTTTTGATAAACAAGAAATTTGTTCCTCTGAATCCTCCATGTCCGGAATTGTCTCCTGGAAGAGGAAATCCTATAAACGATTCTCCTACTTTTATTTCTCCGAAACGTAGAGGTTCGAATTCTTCCTCGGAAGCTTCCGAAAATGTTGTTTTTAGTTTTTTAGCTGTTTCTGTCGCCATAATTTTCCTTTTTTTGTTTAGTTATATTATATATATTTTTATACTTATTTTATATTAAATGTCGACTTATAAAAAAACCCGGATAAAACACCCGGGTGCATACATTGTTTTCATTTTTTTATGCCTTTTTTGATTGCTATCATCAGCTTTTCTGTTTGTTTCCCCATCCACCACAGTTTTGGATTCCAGTACTGTAAGATGTTTATGATAGAAAGGAAACTCCCTATTACGTCTGGCACGAATATGTACCAATCTCCTTTTAATAGTGTATACCAAGCACGTAATATATACACAGCTAGGATTATAAAAGAGAATAATATATCCATCCCAAATCTATTGTTTTTGTATTGCAATAGTATTTGTCGTGGGATTCCCCAAACAACCATAATGATTGCTACTATTTGCAAGATTTGTCCTAATGTATTGATCATGTTTTTGATATTTATTTTTGTATTATATTTTATATGTATTTTCTATAAAATGTCAATATAAAAAAAGCTCCTCATACAGGAGCTATCACTTATTTTGTAACCATCCAAACACCTAGTGCTATTATAATGATACCGACAATTTTTGTTATCGTGATTATTGATGGTTGTCCTACGATTATGTATCCTAGAACTAATCCCATAACGGGCATAGTTGCTGCTACAATACTTACATATAATCCTGGCTGACTTGTTTTGATGAGTTGCATATAAAATATCATACCAATGCCATTTATTAGCCCTATCAAAGCTGCAATTAGTATATATTTTGCAGAGAGATGCGTCTTTTCTATAGACGTAATCTGGTTATATATGATCATGGGTAATAAAGTAGTAATCATTACTACAATCGTTGCCAATGACATATTTGGTGTGCCAGATTTGTTTAATAAAATCGGCCACATTGCAAAACATAATGCTGTAACAATGCATATAATTATGTTTGTCATATCTTTTTATTTTTATACTATATAGGTAATTTATATTAAATGTCAACTAATTTAACATTTTTATTGTTTTTTGTAAGGTGAGAAATGTCTGCTATGTACCTTAATTTGTACAAAAGAACTATTACGTATATAATAAGATTGTAATATGCTTCGCGTAATGAACTTTGTATAATGAGCCTTGCGTAATTATTTATTACCATTCATTACATGAGTGTTTGCGAATTTATTACGATGTACATACTATTTAAGTAATTATCAATCAATTTTTTTTTATTTTTTAGTTACTTCCTGATGCCAGTAATAAAACTTCATTCTAGATGGAAAATATATTTTCAAATATTGCTTGTGATTTTGGTATTATTTTTGCTTGTTTTTGTTTATCTCAAGGTTGATATATTTTCGATGAATAAAGATATATCAGATAAACGTAATCTATTATCTACACAAACTAAACAATTGGAAGCTTATAAGCTTTTCACAGGATATAATAAATTACAAGCAGTTAAAATTCTTGAAGAAAAACAAGTGAGTATGCCATGGTCTGATCATATTACCAAAGTGATTGCTATGTTAGAAGATCTTAAACAGGTTGATACGAGTACTACAGATACTATTGTGCTTTCTGATTTTAATGTCAGTTTAGATAAAATCACGCTTAAATGACAGGTTTCCAGTTTGCTCCTTTTGTATTATTCTAATCCAGCTAAGGGTATTCTCTCGCTTATCGATAGATTCTCTGGTTTGGATTTTGTGAAAAATATTCGTATTCAGACCTATGATAGGGTAGGTGATAATAATTATTATGAGTTTGTTTTAGAAGCTAATGTTATTAACGATGCAGGAACAGGAAGCACAACAAAATAGTCAAATTATCGATAGATTGCTCGATGAGCAGCAAGAGAAGAAATCTTCTAATCTCGATACATTTGCAACAAACAATCAAGTATTGATTACGACTTCTAGAGTGGTAAGTATCAGATATAGAATTTATTTTATAGGTCTGTTACTTATTCTTATTGTTTTCGGTAATACGCTTCTCTTGTCCGCATGGGATGATTTTCAATCTACACAAGTAGAAGTAGAAAATATCGATCTTGATATTTCTAAATTTGAACCAAAAAAATTACAAGCTGAAGCTGATATAAAATTAATCCAGAAAATAGAAGAACAACAAGATACTATTATGTCATGTCTTAATACAAAAACCAATTGTACTTCTATAGATACTACCCTGAGATCTAATTTTTCATTTGCAAGATCCTATATCCAACTCAACAATTTAACTGATCCTAAAATGTTTATTAACGAAAAAATCTTACTTGCAAATATCAATGAATATTTGCTCAGAGATCCACTCACTAAATCAAAAAATGGTTTAATTAATAAAATATCTATTGGAGAACCAAAAAAGTATTTTTCAAATCTCTATTATGTTCCTCTCCAGCTTAATATTACTTTTGATACCAAGGATGTTTTACTTTCTTTTATTGATAATATAGAAAAAAGAGTCCTTACTGATCAGGAGTATCGTGTCTTATATAAAATAGATAAAGTTAATTATGATATCGCTAATTATACAATACAACAACAAGTTGATATAAGTTTGAATGCTTACTATTATACTGATTAAAAAATAGCTTTTAAACCTTAGATATTAAATAATATGTCAGATAAGCAACAAATTATACAAGAAAATAAGTCTGGTCCGATTGATGATGTCATCGTATCTGTTTTGCAATCCATGGATAGATGAAGCTTTTGAACCAAGGATAAAATTTTGTTTTTTAAAGAATTAGCATATTTGATTAAATGATGAATTTCTCTTTTTGCTGGAATAAAACTTATTTGAGATACTTCTGAAAATTATGCGATACAAGAGATTGCAAGAAATATTACTGTGTTTCTTAATCAAGGTAAAAGTTTTTCTTATGCTCTCAATAGATTGCCTGATTATTTTGATGCTGGTGATTATTCACTTATCAAAACATGAGAAATGTCTTGAGAACTTCCTATGATTCTTCAATCGCTTGCTACAGAATATCTCTATATTAAGGATATGAAAAACAAATATATTGGTGCCCTTATTTATCCAGCTATTCTTATTGTAGTAGCTATAGTTGCTGTTTTTTCTTTGTTTCTACTGGTTTTACCAGGTATATTTTCTATTGCAGAAAGTTTTCAGAATCTCGAGTTACCATGGATTACTAGAGCACTTCAAAGTATTTCTCTTTTCTTCCAAACACAATTGAAAACTATTATTGGAACTGTTGTATGAGCTTGATTAATAGGATGAGTATATTTTTCTACTGCTGTGTGAAAAAGACAATGGTTTACTTTTTTGCTTAACTTACCTATGATTGGTAAGATGACAAGATATTTCTATATCGTAAAATTTGCTAGATATATGAAACTTATGATGAATGCTGGGATGAGTTATATCCAAACATTTCAACTTTTGAGAGATATCCTTAATATCCCTGTCTATCATGATATGATTGAGCGTATCTTAGTATGATTAAATAAATGAGAGAGTATTTATAGTGCTTTACAATATGAAACCGAACTGATTCCTTCTGATGTATCTGTTATGATCAAGGTTGGTGAAGAAACTGCAAATCTTTCTAATTCCTTGGACAATATCCTTGAAATGTACCAAGAAGATCTCAATACTATCATTATGCGTTCTTCCAAGGTCATTGAACCGATTATGTTGATTTTTGTTGGGTGAATTGTTGTCGTAATTGCTCTTGGTATTTTTGGATTGATTCTTCAAATCATGGAAGGATCTGGAATGTAAAAACATATATTCTATAAAAAAAAGACGGATATTCCCGTCTTTTTTAGATTACTTATTTTTGGGGCATAAAATGAAAATCTTTTATACTATTGGCTTGATTTTATTTTTTTCCTAGGAAAAGTCCTAACAGTTTTTCGTTGAAACTATCTCAATAATCACTACATATACGTATGTCATTTTATTTTGTCCATTGTCATGAAGAAAGCTTTTACTCTTTTTGAAATGCTTATCGTGCTTGTGGTGATTGGTATTTTGATGGCAGCGACCATGAGATTTGGTTCTGGTCGTATTGTAGATCTCAAAGCACAATCACTCAAAGAACAATTTATTTGATATTATAATAGTATTTATAGTCAGAATATGACGTCTAGTTTTCGTAATGGGGTAAAATATCAAACATTGATTGTGACTTTTGCTACTTGAGTAGCTTATCATACAGATAATAATCCTTATGTTTTTGAACCAAATCTTTCTGATATAGCTTTCCGTGAGTTTGTTCTTGATAATCAATCAGTTGCTACTATTAATCTTCACTTTACTCCATATATTCTTTGATGTCCACTTGTCTATGCATGACATACTGGTAACAAACTAACATTTCAGTTGTATGTTCCTCAAAATGGAAAACAATATTGTTTTGAAATTAAGTCAGAAACCTGTAAACTTATTGAAACGAAATGTAATTAAATCATTTAAAGATTGAAACATTGAAAGATAGTGTTTTATTGATCATATGATTGATATGAAAAAAAAGTTCGCATTTACCTTTATAGAAGTGCTTGTTGCAATTACTGTCTTTGCTATTGGCGTACTTGCAGTTTTGCGTTTGATTACTCAAAATCTTGTGACTCTTGATATTACTCAATCTCGCATGATGGCTACGTTTTTAGCTAAAGAATGAATGGAACTTGTATATAATATGAGAGATTCAAATATTGATAAATGATTGCCGTGGGATTGTGTTTTGGACCCTACATTTGTCACTGATATAGAATGAAATATGATTCCTGAATTGGCATGTATGTGGAATTTTTCTTCATCAACTAATAAAGTCTTGCAGATATCTTTTGATTCTGGTGTGTATACGTATGCAAATCCTGTCAATCTGGGCGCTAATTTTAATGTGCTTTGGAGCTGAAATAGATTGTATTATAGAACTTGAGATGTTTGATGACATAAGATTTTCTGGTATTCTTCTCGTCCAGTACCGGGAATACAACCAACATTATTCTCTAGATACATCCTGTTTACTGGTGTGCGTGAATGAATACATGTCTTGCCACGTGATAGTATCATGAAAATAGAATCGCATGTTCTCTATAATAAGTGAACAAAAACATGAGAGGTGGTTCTGGAAAGTTTTATTTGAAATTATAAATAGCGTATGAAAAAAAAAGGGGGGTTTACGCTTTTGGAATTGATAATCGTGATGGTAATCCTCGGTATACTTTTTGTATTGTTGCTTAAAACATATAATTGGATTGCAACTATGGTGTTTCGTGTACAACAAGAAAAAGAAGTTACTCAAGAAATATTGCAGATATCGCAACTTATGCAAAATTTTTCTGAGAGAAATACTCTCGATTATCCAACATATTCTCTTTTAGCAGGTTGATTAGTAGCTAGCAAATGAATCACCGATGTCTTATATTTGAGTGGTCAAGATGGTAGGATAAGTTTTTTTGCGAGTGGGACTACTTGTGTAGACCCTATTGATGAAATTGTTCTTTGAGCATCAACTGGTTGTTCTTTTTATATGAAAACAAGTGCTGGTCAAACTATAGAACTTATCAATACAAAAAAAATTGCTATCAGTAAAATAATATTCAAGGTTATTCCTTTTGCTTCTGAAGAACAATATCTCCTAAGTACTACCTTATGTGCCCCATGAGATTATCTTCATTGTCTTAATGTCCCTGGATTTCGGATGATATTTAAAGTATATAGTGTTAATTATTGAAAACAGTGGGCGACTCATGTTGTTGTTCCCTTTCAACAATTTTTTAATGCAAAGCCTAAAAAATAATCTTTTGCTTGTCCAAAGGATAATGCTTTACAACATAAACTCTTTGTTTATATATTGTTCATCTATTCTATGAAAAAACGTGGTAATATAAGTATATTGGTCATATTTATTTTGTTGGCGTCATCGCTTTTGGGTATTTTGTCGATGAATTTTGTTCAACAAATGATGAAACAATCTACTGTTGTTAATTCTTATTATAAGGCATATTATCTCTCTAAAGCATTAATAGAAATTGGGCTTTCTCAGATCCAGCATCGTGGAATCGGGTTTGAATATACAATACATACGTGAGATGATATTGTACGTAATAATTTTTTTTCTGGACATAGATTTGCCATATCATCATATATTTCTGGAACTGCTGTATTACTTTCCCAAAAATTTCGATTGGATCCTCCTAGTTGTCAATTCCCTTATCTTCTGAGTGGATGACAGTCAATCATCCTCCCTCTTATTAAAGAAAATTATGTTTGATTGGTAACTTGAACATTTGGATCGATTATAACATATCAAAATATTGCAAATCTGTTTAAAACTGACAAGATAAAAGTTGTTTCTTCCTCTGCTTGAGAAGTAACATTTGGAATTCTTATACTCTCTGGTAATGACCTTTCTCCCAATGGTATATTTTTTAGAACATGAATGTTGACGTCCGCATGAATATCTAGTTTTAAACAACAATTTGAGCTTTATTTATCTACTATAGATTCTGTTTTATATCCATTGGAGGCTCAATTAAAAAATAGATATGAACAATCTTGGCTTATAGAAAATTGATTTTCTATGTATTTTATGATTTCAAATGGTAGTGATATCCCCCAGTCTTTTTGTATTGCTGTAGATCAACCAAATCCATCCATTCCATGATATATAGCTGTTTTGCCTACAGATACATTCTTTCTTCAAAGTCAGGCCTCATATAGTGATCAGCATGTTGCTTTAGATGCATCGTATGCACAGCCTATTCCTGGTTTCTTGTTTAATACCTATAGCAATTATTAATATTTTAAAAAAACTCTTCATCTTGTGAAGAGTTTTTCCCCCGTATATGTAAGTCCTATAACTTTCCCATCAAATCTTCCATTTTTCCTGCTTGCTCCGTTTTTGCTTTTTGTGATAATTCATCTCTATCTATAGTTTGTCTTACTGCTTCCCATCTTTTGAGTCTCATCTCTCTTTCTTGATCAATAGTGTTTTTTTCGTTTTCGTCTTCTGCTTTGAGTGCATGCAAATTCATCTGTTCTTCGATATAGATTTCATAGAGTCTAAGGATTTGAAATGATCGCAATTCAGAAACGGTTTTTACTACGCTTTGATCTCAACTTTTGACCGCTATGTAAAGTTCTTTTTCTTCTTTTTTCTCTTCTTTTTTGAGTTCGTAATCGCTACTAAATGACCCAATAACTAATTGTTCCAATAAATCTCGATCAAAATCGTTTTTGAGCTCTTCAGGAGTATCGTATGGTAGCGCTTCAAATTTTGAAAGATATTCTGTATACCAAATCTGATCTTTAATATCTCATTGAATAGGCCCAAATAGAGTTTCGTATTTTTCTACGATTTGTTTTTTTTCTGGTTTTTCTCTAAGCTCATCAACAAATGCTTGAAAATCGAATAGCATTTTTTGGTTGTATAAATAGTAAAAAATATAATAACTTGATGGTTAGTTTATATATATATTATAATAATTCAATATAAAATTTTCGAGTTTTTTCGTGTTCTGTAAAAAAATTAAGACGCTCCGCTTGCCTTACTTTTGGCATTGATCCAAAAGTAAGCAAAAACTCTAGAAAAAATAATCCGCCATTTCATTTTTTCATAATAATCATCAGAGCAAATTTTCCATCATTTGAAACTCAATACGAATATTTTGCTATGGGTTTATTTCACAAGTATCATTGTTATTGATTTATTTTTTTTGTTGTATAGATAAATTATCTCATATAGCCATTCAAAAATTCTTTTCGTTCCATCGCTTTTTTCCCTTCTGGCTTGAGTTGGATATCAAGAACTGCTGGATTCAATTTTTTTTCTTGAAATAACGGCAATTCGTCATTACTGTTGTAGAGTGGTTCGCTGAGTGTGAGCTGCTCAATAATAACTCTTTTTCCCTCTACCATAAAATAAATCTTTGGTCGAAGAGCAAATGCACGATATTTATTATATATCGTTTCGATGGTGTCAGTTCGTGGATTGATTAGTCAGGATTCTTTTTCTATTTTCCCACAAAATGTTGCTTTATTCTCTTTTTGGGGGACTTCTCCGAGTAATTTTTTCCCGTATTTTCGTAGGGTTTCATTCAAAAACTTTGGTCCAATATGTTTCATTTCATCTATCAATTCGTTGGTCGTCCAGTGAAAGGGTAGGGTAAATCTTAAAATATCAATCATATTTCCGGTATCCATTCATGCATCCATTTTCATAATTGTGATTCATGTTTCTTTATCATTGTTTAATAACGTAGCTTGGATAGGTGAAGCTCCACGATATTTTGGAAGAATTGATCCATGAACATTGATTGGTGCGATTTTTGGGATATCGAGTATCGCTTGCGGAATTATTTTTCCATAAGCAATAACAACCAATAAATCTGGCTTCTTTTTTCTGAGTCGTTCCATGAATTCTTTTCCTTCTTCGGATTTTTCTGGATTGAGTTTTGTCGGAGTGAAAATACATCATCCATTCGCATCCATTAACTTTTTTGCTTCTTGTTTTATTATATTTTCTCCTATTTCCATACCTCTACCTGATGGTTTATCACATTGGGTAACTACTCATACTACTTCAAATCTTTTATCATTAGCTAAATGTTGCAGAAAGGGGACCCCAATAGGAGCTGAAGAAAAAAATACTACGCTATAATGAGCAGGATCATATTTCTTTTCCATGCTTGGAGTACAATGTAAAACTCTGTCTGTAGCATAAAAAATTCCAGGCCAAAATCCATATCTTTTGAGAACATGGATACTATATTTACTGCAATGTGGCTCATGTGCACATATCCTTCCTTTGAGCCAAAATGACGGCAATCATTTGTCGGGTGAAATAGTATATTGATATATCGTTATCAGTCGGATAACTGTTTTAGCTAATATTTTATTGAGTTTTTTGAACATTTTATTTTAGGAACTAGGGTAAAGTAATATGTAAGTAGCTATACTTATTATAACATTCTCTTATTGTTATTCTTGGTTGAAAATTCAAGCTAAAATGCTACTATTATTGAGCTCAGAGCTTAAACTTATAAGCTCAAAGCCAATATATTACTTTCTAAGGTCTTGTGTATGCTGACAAACGTATATCTATTTACTGGACAGGAAACCTATCTCCTTGATAAAGAACTCTTTAGACGAAAAGAGAATTTTCTCCAAAAATTCTGACCAGATAGTATATTCCAATTTAGTTTAGATAATCTCGATATTGCACAAATAAAACAGTCTATTTATAGTAGTTGACTTTTTACTACTAAGAAGCTTATCTTGGTCAATTGACTTCCTTTGGATGCTACAACTAAACTTGGAGAAGACACTGCTGAACACCTACAAAATTTTGTAGATGCATTTATTAAAGCTGAATGAAAAATTCCTGATGATTCATTACTTGTTTTTATCAGTGCTACTCCTGACAAAAGATTGAGATTATATAAGTTTCTTGAAAAGAATGCGAATGTCAAAGAATTTACTCAACTTAAAAATAATGATTTAGGGTCTTTCGTCAAAAAAGAGTTGAGCGAATGTCAAATAGATCATTCTACTATTCAATATTTTCTTACGAAAGTTGGATCAGATTTATATCGTATTTGGTTTGAATGTGATAAACTTAAGACACGGGTTAAGATAAAAAATCAAACACATATAGATGAAACAATGATTGATTATATCGTGTATGGACAGGTAGAAACTAATTCATTTGATTTGCTCAAAGCATTGTTTACGGATAGAAAAAATGCAATACGTATTTTAGAAAGGATCCAAGAGTGATGAGCTGATCGAAATCAATTTGCTGGAATGTTATATTGGGCATTGAAATTCTATATATTTATGTTAGACCTTGATGATATAGGTCTCAAAGATTCAAAAGATATTGCTTCCTTTCTCAAAATGAATCCATGGCAAGTCAAAAATGAGTATGCAAAAATCTGAGTATTGAAAGCTAATAAGAAAAATATAGATATATTTTATACCAGATTGATAGAATTAGATGCTGGTATTAAATCATGAAAATATCCAGATACCTATTTTTGGTTGGGAGTTAAAAAATTGATTAGTGAGATGAAGTAAGTTATTATATGATATTTTATTTGTGATTGCTTGATGAAAAAGATACTTCTATTTGTGATTTTTATTGTGTTAGGTATATGAACAGTCAGTGCAGATCTGTCAGATTGATTATTTTGTTTAATAAGAAAAGATCAAGTCACTATTTCACTGAAACAAACTACCTGATATTATAAATGTAATGATACTATAGTTTCTTTGGAACTTTTGATTATATCCACAGCCAAAGATCTCATGAAAATCCAAACATATATCAATAGAGGACGTGACCTAGATTATCGAAAACAACTTAAAATTGATAAAAAAAACTTGCTAGATATTTTGCAACTTTCTAGAAAAAATATCATTACGAATATAGAAACATTTCAATCTAATCTTATACAAAAGTCTGTTCAATATTTTATTATTAAAATCACTCCATATAAAATAAGACTACAAAGGTCTTTGATTAAAATTACCGCACTTACTTTGAGTTGATATAGTACTCCAGCACTTGCTTCATATGAACAATTACTTAAAGTGCAAGTATCAATTATAGATAAATTGAGTGTTGCTACTACTCAAGCTGAAATTAGTGATTTGCTTGCCAAATATGTTTATCTCAAAAAAGAAATCGAATGAAAATATGAATAATAACTTCAGGATCTGAATCACTGACACTCTTTAAATTTCTCTCGAAATACGATCACGAATATGTCGTTTATTACGATTTTTTTCATCGGCCGTATGGTGATAAAACATTTGCTCAATCACGTATATGTATAGAAAAGGGGATTGAATATTTAACGAAACAAGGTGTAGATACTATTATTGTACCACCTATATATGAACTACATTATTTAGCCTCAAGCATCAAGCTTAAAACTTGAAGCTCAAATATTCTTCCTTTGTTTACTACATATCTCAAGAACTATTGTTTCACGTATTCGCTTGTTGGAAAGATTGGATTTTTTGGTGATTTTGTTGATGTACGTGAGATAGAAAATTTAGTAAAAAAGTTTGCGAAATGATATGCTCTCACCAGCCATCAACAGGCAATCAAAAAATTTCATTTCCCGTTTGTATGTTGGGTCAAAGAAACTCCGCTTTGGAAATATTATCTTAATAGTCTTTCATATTCTAATATTCTTGTAAATAAAATTATAAAATTTGATCTGAGATATTTCAAAGATGCGATGGTTGATACACTCGTCCCACTCAATTATGGCTATTTTAACTATCAAACTACGATAACTAAATTTTTGAATTTCAAAAATATAAGATTCCATACGCTGGAAAAATTGGAAAATATTTTTCACGAACTAGTGCCGAGTACTGAGGGTATTCTAAAAAACAAATATTCTGTTGTTGTTGCATATACTGGTCATGTGGATATATTGAAGAGAGAAAAAAGAATGATATGGCTCTTACAGCGTGGAAAATCTATTGAAGTCGAGTTCAAGGAGGTCTAGATTTTATTTTGATGTTTTTAAAAAATGAACTATTGAATAGATAGTATGAAGTCATGACAGATAAAAAATCTTTTATTTTTGGTCCCTGTGCTATTGTTGGTTGCTTTTTCATATACATATATATATGCAAATAGTACATATTCTACTGAATTACAAGGTGCATATACGTACGCTTATCAAATAGGTAGTACAAGCCAAACTTCTATTGATACTGCAGATATGTATTGACCTTTGATAAGATCACATATGGCAAAAATGATGGTTAATTATGCAATAAAAGTAATAGGACTACAAGCTAATGTCTCACGTGTTTGTGATTTTACTGATATTGATAATGAATCACCTGAACTTAAAGGATATATCAAACAAGCTTGTCAGCTTGGTATTATGGGACAGAATATATCTGATTTTAAACCAAATGCCCCTGTTACTAGGGCAGAATTTGGAACAACGCTTTCTAGAACTCTCTATGGTACAGCACACAATGGTAGTATTCCATTTTATGTAGATCATTTAGAAGCGCTTAAACATGTTGGTATTATGATGAAAATTGATCTTCCAGAACAGCTTGAAATAAGAGGGTATGTAATGCTTATGTTGCAGAGAGCTAGTACATTGCTTATGGCTAAAAATGGGTATGGTTATGGCGTAAGTGATGATTGAAATATTTCAATTACTACGGGAAATATTATAATTAGTGGTAGCACTAGTACTAGTACTAGTAGTGGATATGGCTATGGTATGGTACTTTAAAAAATATTTTTATTATATCTACCAGGCTAAATGGAAAACTTACAAGAATTAAGATATAAGATTGATGATATAGATACTCAGATTATACATCTTTTGGCTAAAAGATGTTCTATAGTGCAGAATATTTGATTATATAAAAAATCTCATAATCTGCCTTTATGGGATCAAAAAAGACAAAAAGAATTATTGCAAGCAAATGTTGATAGATGACAAGATGTTGCTTTATCTCGTGAATTTATTATTGATTTGCGAGAAAGAATCCATAGTGAATCCTTAAACATTCAACAATAAAAAAATCTCTACAGCAATGTAGAGATTTTTTTATTGAAATTTGAAAATTATTTCTTGATTTTTACTGCAGCTCGTCCAACTAATTTCTTAGCAGGTTTTTTAACTACTTTTTTAGCTTTTTTAGGCGCCTTTTTTTTAGCTACTTTTTTAGCTTTTTTAGGAGCTTTTTTTTTAGCTACCTTTTTAACAGCTTTTTTAACAACCTTTTTTTTAGCTACTTTTTTAGGAGCTTTTTTTTTAGCTACCTTTTTAACAATTTTTTTAACTACTTTTTTAGTAGCCTTAGTTACCTTTTTAACTGCTTTTTTAACAGCTTTTTTAACTGTTTTTTTAGCAACTTTTTTTGCCATTGGTGAGTAATAATAAAAAATAAAAAGAAATAACACTACTATTGATATGCTATTTAATCATAATTGCAAGTACTTTTTTAAAAAGACATATAAGAAAAATTGATAATAAATACCTGGCTTCTTTCTTGTTTTTGTTAGGTGAGAATTTGTTTTTATTCTTTTTTTGTTTTGTATCCTTTTTATGCATAAAAAAAAGATCAACAAATAATTACCCTTTCTTTATATAAAATATTTGTTTAGGGTCTTTATTTGCAATATCCACAACATTCTTTTTTTGCTCCTTTTTTCATCTCGTTCACTTTATTTTTTACCTTGCTTACCCCTTTTTTTACTGCTCCAACTACTTTTTTAGCCTCTTTACCTACTACTTTAGTTACTTTCTTGATAGTTGTTTTCTTTGTTGCTATAATAAAAATTATATAAAATAAAATTTTTTTTATTTTAGCTTATTGAATAATGATTGCAAGTACTTTAAAAAAAGAGGGGCGATACGCCTCTCAATTCAATCTGTTTATTCGTTAGCTTCTATCTCATATAGGGCACCTTTGAATTTTTTCCCTATTTTTTTTGATGTTATTGCTCTATAGATCAATTTCTGGTTGCGTTGTTCCTGATACAACGCTTTTTTTGGTTTGATGATTTTTTTTATTTCTTCTGCAATTCTTCCTGATAGGGCCCGAATTCTTTGGAATAAATCGGTACTAAATTTTTGTATTGTTCTTTTGAGTTTCCCAAATCTTCCTGGATGCTCGTTAAATCCATGTACTTTAAACTCCACCCAATAAGCGAATCCTTTAAGAAAATATTGTACTATATTTGGATTTTCTTTTATGAAGTCTTGGAGTTCTTTAGGCGTACGATAGAACCATTCCCCCATAATTATTTCACTTTCTCTTAATACTTTGGGTATATCACTGGGACATACTACAGCTAACATTCTTTTGTCGCTTGTGGCGATAACATGGAGATTTTTCATATATCAATGGTTTTTTGTTTGATTTTTTTTATATTTTATATATATATTATAAAACAAAAGTCAATAAAACTTTATGGTAATTTTTCGTTGTTTTTCCATTGTTTTAGCTAGTGGATTTTATATTATAGATAAACTATTCGCTCTTGCGAATAATTTTGTACCATTTGCTTTGCTGATTTTCAATTTGAACCTTGTCTTTCTATAATATGACTATGTTTAAAATTGGGATACCAAAACTTTTCGGTATACATTCATTGTAATAAAAAATTTCAGAACATCATTCAAATTTTTATTGCAGCTCATTTGCTTTTAATATTTATAAAAGATACTATGTTTGGAAAACTCATTAACTTTATCGCTTGAGATTATAATCAAAAAGAACTCAATAAACTTCTTCCCTTGATCAAACAAATAAACGAATATTTTATACAGTTTGATTCGCTTTCTGATGATCAGGTAAAAGCAAAAACCCAGGAATTTAAAGATAGACTTGCTAAGGGTGAAACCTTGGATGATATTTTGCCTGAAGCATTTGCTGCTGTCAAACAAGCATGTAAAAGGATGCTTGGTTCTGAAGTTGAAGTAAAAGGAGAAAAGTTGGTCTGGAATATGGTCCCTTATGATATGCAATTGCTTGGATGAATTATTTTGCACAAAGGAATTATCGCTGAAATGAAGACCTGAGAAGGAAAGACCTTGGTTGCTGTTATGCCTGTATATTTAAATGCCTTGTTAGGTAAAGGTGTACATGTAGTTACGGTTAATGATTACCTTGCTTCTCGTGATGCACAATGGATGTGACATGTGTATTCTTGGTTGTGACTTTCTGCTGGCTGTGTTACTAAAACGGTACCGCTTCAAAAAAGAAGAGAAGAATATGCCAAAGATATAACCTATATAGAAAACTCAGAACTTGGATTTGATTATCTGAGAGATAATTTGGTCAAGTCTATGAAAGAGAGATCGCTTGTTCGAAGACCATTGCATTATGCTATTGTAGATGAAATTGATAGTATTCTTATTGATGAAGCAAGAACTCCGCTCATTATCTCTGAACCTAATGCTGAAGCTACAGAAAAATATTTGTATTATGCTCAGATTGCCAAATGATTGGTTCCTTGTAATGAGAAAAAAAAAGTTTCTAAATGATTGTTACAAGAATTATTGACTGAACAAAAATCATGAAAAGATCAGGAAGATGATGGTGATTATTATATTGACGAAAAAACTAAATCTGCATCATTGAGTGGAAGATGAATCACAAAATTGGAACAGGTACTCAAAGTAGAAAATCTTTATAAAGACCTTGGCTATGAAGAAATTCATCATATAGAAAATGCCGTCCGTGCCCAAGCGGTGTATGAAAAAGATAAGGAATACATAGTCAAAGATAATGAAGTACTTATAGTTGATGAACATACGGGTCGTACGATGCCAGGAAGAAGATTTTCTGAAGGATTACATCAAGCTATAGAAGCAAAAGAAGGAGTAAAAATACAAAAAGAATCTAAAACATTGGCAACTATCACCTATCAAAATTTTTTCAAGCAATATGTTAAACTTGCTGGTATGACTGGTACTGCTTTGACGGAAGGAGAAGAATTTGAGAAGATTTATGAACTTTCGGTTTTAGAAATTCCAACTAATAGACCGACAATCAGAGTGGATAGAAATGATAAAGTATATTATAATGAGTCCATTAAGTGGAAATTTGTTAAGCAACATATCCAATTTGCTCATGATATCGGACAGCCGATTCTTATAGGTACTGCTAACATTGCAACATCTGAATATGTTTCTAGGATTTTAGAAAAAGATGCTATTACTCATTATGTTTTGAATGCAAAATTTCATGAGCAAGAAGCGCATATTGTTTCTCAAGCAGGAAAATATAAGAGTGTCGTCGTCGCTACCAATATGGCTGGTAGAGGAACGGATATAAAACTTGAGACATGACTCAATATTAAACTCGCTGATAATTATGCAAAATGGATAAAAAAACAACTACTTAGCGAAAAGAAGTGAGTATCAATAGATATCTATTCATTGATAGAATTTGAACTGACTATGGATGGTATGAGACGTGAACTTGGTATGAGTGATGAAATCATCAGACAAGCAGAACAAAATTGGGTTACCCATGATGGTATTATGATGCAAGTAAAATTTAATCGTAACAAAAAAACAACTACTGATGCTTTTGCTGAGTTGTTATGTAAACCGGCTGATTTTCAAGCTACAGAAACTATTGAACAAGATTTTCATTATGGCTTATTTATTCTTGGAACAGAAAAACATGAATCAAGAAGAATAGATAATCAGTTAAGAGGACGTGCTGGTAGACAATGAGATCCTGGTGTGTCTGTGTTTTTTGTAGCTCTAGATGATCTAATCATGCGTAAGATGTGAGGTGAAAGAATTCAATGAGTTGCATCTATGCTCCTTGGTAAAGATGATCTTCAAAATCTTGAACTTAGTCAAAAACAATTTACAAGTTCAATAATCAGATCACAAAAACAAATGGAATGACGACATTTTGGTATCAGAAAACATCTTTTTGATTATGATAGTGTCATCAATAAACAAAGGCAAGCAATTTATAAAAAAAGAGATGATATTCTTGGTAGCGAAACTGATCAAGAACTCAGAAAATATTTAGTAGAACAGATTAAACTTGAGATCGAACAAAACATGAGCGATATCGTTCGTCAGCAAATAGCTAATGCTAAAACACTAGAACAATCTATTGCACAATTCCTTCGTGTTATGGACAAAGAATTTTCGCTCAAAATCGAACATAAGCAATTTCAAAAATTTGAAGAAATGGAATTTGATACTCTACAAGTAGAACTTTCATTGTTTATGCTTGCTCAACTTAAAGAGAAATTTGCTATGATGGATATCGATAAACTCTACCAGATATTCAAAGATGTTTATCTTTATCATTTAGATACGCTTCGAGTTAAACATCTTGATGATATGGAATATCTTAGAGATAAAGTAGGTCTTATGTGATATGCACAACTTGATCCATTGATTGTTTATAAATCAGAAGCTTTTGAAAAATTTCAAATCTTATTGTATAGGCTCAAATTTGATGTTACTGCATATATTGCAGGTATTGATTTTGCTATGGTTCAACAACAAACTCAAGTACAACAAATATCTATGACCGGTTCTCAAAGTGAAGCTGAATATCTTAAAATGCTTCAAAAAGTGAGTTCAGAAATTAAAGAAATGAATATTGATAAACCTGTTAGAACCTCTCCAGAGACTATGGTATATCAAAATAGTGATGGTGTAGAGATTTTTGAAGTAAATGACAATAATCAGCCTATTGGCACACCAAATGTTTTTGATGCACAGAGTAGTCCACAACTAGGAGATAAAGCTAGGCCAAATGATCCATGTCCGTGTGGTTCTGGTAAAAAATATAAGAAATGTCATTGAGCTAAATAAATTACCGTATTGAAAAGAGGGGGCTAATTCCCTTCTTTTTTATTTTTCTAAAATATTCTTGTCTTTTATTCTCTCTTGTATATATACACAGAGATCTTTTTATCCTTTTATTGCTTTCCTATGAAATCATCCTTTTGGGTAATTGCTTTTTTAGTGATTAGCGTACCTTTGTTTTCTGGATGTTGGTCTGATGATCCTTGTGCTGATGACCCTGATAGCAAACACTGTTATCAAAATGAAGCGGTAGATAATTCTGATCCTAGTCAGTGTGCTAAAATCTCTGGAAAAGAATTTAAACAATATGGATCAAATCCACCAAGAGATAAATGTTATATGATGGTAGCAGCAAAAATGGGCGATTATGGTATTTGTAATAAAATTAAATGAGGAGAAATGTCATATACTAAAGCTGATTGTATTTTTGAAGTTATCAATGAACAAGGTGATCCTAAGTGATGTGATTTACTTAAGGGAAAAGAAAGACATGGAGAATGTTTAGATACTTTTCGTTCTGCTAATGCCTTGACGATGAAAGATCAAACTATAGATGATTTGACACAACAACTCAAGAATGATCCTGATAATGTTCAATTGAAATCTGATCTTGCTAAAGCGATGGAAACAAAGAAAAATCTTTTTACGTATCTTAGTCCAGAAGAACAATCATCTTACGTCAAAGAACAAAGAGAAAAAATTATGGAAGATATAGATGATGAAGATGTTAGTTCTCTTATAGCCAAAGAATATACTGCATTCAAACAAGCAAATCCTGATGCAGATATATTTACTCTTATGGAGAAAATGAAATCTATTGCTGACAAACAAGAAGCTATCAAACAGATTGATGAAGATGCAAATGTCCTTGTGGATGCCGTCAAAGAGCAAATGATGGGCCTTGCACAAGCTGGTCAGGATGAACTCACTGATGCTATGAAAGAAAAAGCTGCAGATTGGATCAAAGAAAATGGAGGAGATAAACTCAAATGGAGTTTAAAAAATCTTGAATGGATGAAAGACAACTATGAAAAATGATCGGAAGCATATAATGCTATCAATGAAAAATATGAAAAAATCAAAGCTGTTTATGATCAAATTAATGGTATCTATACAAAAATGGACAATTTAGATACTTTGGTAGCACAAGGAAAACTTACTGCTGATAAGGCCTATGTCATCAAATGAGCAGTCTTGCTTCAAAATGGACTGACTGCAGTGACTGACTATGTGCCTGTCTTTGGTAGTACTATTTCCAAAATCACTGATGCTACTTTTGAAACAACTATAAAAGTCGCTGAAGAAAGAGCAAAAAGAGCTACTGCTCTTGATAAGTGTATAGAAGATCCATTAAATTGTGATACAGATAATATCAGTGGATATTAACAAGAACATATTAGAAAAAACTTCGTTATAGGGACGAAGTTTTTTTTGTTGTGGGTGTTAGATCCTCTATTACATATCTATTAGCTCTATAAAATTATGTTTGAGGATACCCCTTTCGGGTTAATAGTGTATTCATATTAGGAATATTATTTTCGTCACTTCGTTGTTTTGCTTCAGAACCTAATTTGTTCGAGTTTTCTAAAGTAGCCAGTTCTTTATCAGTTATCTGCTTTTCTTGTGCTTCTTTTCGTGCTGTATATTTGAGTTTTATTTTATCTCCTGTTTTATTTTTTTGCTGTTCGTTCATCCTTTCTGCTATTTCACTTGTTTTGCTTGTAGCAGACATGTTATCTAAATTATTCTTCATGATTTCTCCTGTCGCCATGATTTATTGTAATATAGATAAAACTTTATTTAACCACATATCTATATCTCCTGCGTTTTTGTTCTCTTCAGCTTCTTTTTCTTTCAACTGCATGAGGAAGTCATGGAGTTTTTCTATTCTCTGTACACCTATTTCCAGCCCTTCTTTTTCTACTTCGTACATGCTTTTGAGTACTATTTTGTAGATATCGATATATTGCTCATCAGTATAATTTAGTGTTTCGATATCTTTTTTAATCTCTCAAAATATTGGATAGGTGTTTCCAAAACTAGCAATCAATTCCAAAATCTTGCTTTTTTTTTTCTTCCAAAGATACTAGCATAAATTCTTTGAGTGCGTTGGTATATATCTTTTCGTTCATCGTTATATATATATATATAAGCAATAAATTGCTACATTGAATGTGTTACGGCTGGCGGTGTTGTTTCAGGTATTTGTACTCCAAGAGTTTCTGTAGGTGTTTCTGGGAGTTTTGTTTCATCAGTACTCATCCCAAGTCTTGCTTCCATTTCCGCATCTACAAACTCTCTTTTTCTTCCATATTTTTTACCTGAATACTCTTTGAGTATAGGGACTATTTTTTTGTTCTGATAATCTTTGGTAAATATCGTGTTCATACTAAATGCACGTGTAGTCGCATTATCAATATTCAGTTTTATGTATGCTTTATAGTTTGCTATACCTACGATATCTTCTGTAGATAATACGGGAGCATATTCTTTTTCTAAAAATTCTGCATCGGGTGCACCGACTTTGAATGATTGCATTGTTCCAACGTTACCAAATACGGCTGATTTTACATCGTTTTTCCCTCCTCCAACATCACCAAGTCCTTTAGGTGGTTCAAGTTGTGCAATATATTGGTGTGCCATAATAAGTGAAAGTCTATATTTTCTTGCCTCTGATAAGATGTCTGCAAATGTTCCTGATACGAAATTTTGAAATTCATCCACATAGAGAAAGAAATCTTTTCTATCTTCTTCTTTTTGTCTTGCTCTTGCCATTGCTGCGGTATATATTTTGGATACCATAATCATACCCAATAGATTAGCGTTTGATTCTCAGATTCTACCCTTGCTGAGATTAATGATCAAAACTTTTCCATTATCCATAACATCTTCAAACTTAAATGCTGATTTCGTCTGTCCTATAATATTTCTGATCAGTCTATTAGTATTAAATGATACAAATTTTGCTGAGAAATATGGTATTATCTCTTGTTTTTCTTTTTCACCCATTGCATTAAATGTTTTTTCCCATCGATTTTTTACGGTTGGGTTTGTTACTTTTTTTACTTTATATTCTCTATATCCTTCGTCAGTGAAGAGTCTTACGATATCAAGTAATGTAGGTCTATCTTCGAAGTCTTCAAGCAATGTTAGACTTCCGTATTTGAAATATTCCTGAAGTCTTGGACCGAATATTTCTGGACCAAACATTTTGATAAATATTTCTGTAGCATCATTAACGACTCTATCTGCCTCATCCAAAATATTTATTTCATACAAATTCAATCACATCGGTCTTTCTTCGTCTCCTGCATCGAAATATATGACGTCCTTTGCTCTTTCTTTGGGTATATATGCAAGCATATCTTCTGCAAGATCACCATGAGGATCAATCAAGCATATTCCATCACCATTCCAAACATCTTGTCTTGCTATGGTTTGTAAAAAAACTGATTTTCATGTACCTGATTTTCCGATACAGTAATGGTGCCTCATTCTATCATCTCTCTTCATATAGATAGGAGAGAGCGTATTTCTGTAGATATTTGTCCCTAGTAAGATGGCATCTTTGAAAAGTTTATATCCATATCATTTTTTTTGTATGACGGATTTTACAAATTTTTTACCATTTTTTTCTATCACTTCTTTTCCTTCTTTTTGAAGAACTGTTTCTTGTAATTGTTCCTCGGTAAATCTTTCTATGGGTTCTAAGAGATCTTCTTTGTATGTTGTTTCTCCTACTGCTCGATGTTTGGTATAATCAGCAAGTATTAGGTTAAGTTTTCCTCATTTATAATTTTCTGCCAATATTCATCACATAATATATCCATTAAATTCCTTTGGTATAGGAATGTTTTCTGGTGCTGGTAGTACTTTGTACTGCATCCATGAAATGATTGGTGAACGGTTATATGTGGCGTCCGGGAAATGGAAAAGTGAGGTAAGTTCGTTGATTCAGAATATGTTTTTTGCAAAGAAAAATTTTGTGATAAAATTATTTACTGCAATCTTTCGTAATGGTTTAAAAAATCGGCCAAAAATATCTGCTTTGGTTTGTGTATCTTCTAATTTATTACCATATTCATCTCAATACACAACTAGTGCATTCACTATCTGATCTATATTTGATTCTAAATTTGTTTTTTCATCAGAACTTGTTGTTATCAATATCGCTGAATTGAAAAATGGTAATGCAGATTCTTCTCCCATAGCGTTCAAGTAATCTTCTTTTGCTTTTACCATACGCACCATGGTAACACTTTCTTCTTCTTTTTTTGATGTTAAGAGCTCTTTGCTTGGTCCACTAATAAGAAATCCCATAAGTTTTCGTGGCATAATGATATATTTTCGCCATCACACACCGTGTTCATATACAGGTAAATTTTTATACAGTCTATCTGTGGCTTTTTGTGCTTTTTTATTAAATGCGTCTCCTAGTGGTTTGATTGGAATAACAATATTTAGTGTATCATACCTAGAAATCTTTCCTATCGCATCGATGATATTGTTCATCGGATCATCAGCTTGGTGTTTATAAATCTTGATATTGAAAATTGGATCTTTTTTTGGTTTTATTGGCATAATATCATTATATTTTTTCTTGAAAAAACGTGGTCTAGGTGTCCTTTCTATTGAACAATTTGGAAATTGGGCTGCAATAGCTCCTTCAAGGAGTTGTTGGTATTCTGGATATGTAGCTATGATAAAATTGAGTACCCCATCTTCATAATTATATATTAGTGTGGTTTTTGGTTTATCAAACATATTTTTCATTATACTTTCCTTGGTGCTTAGGTCTCCTACCTTATGAAAATTATGAAATACTTGACTCATACGTCCTATTTTTTCTTTCATATCTTTGGCGAGTTCTTTGTCTTGTTCACGATCTAATTTGCTTTGCCCTCTTGGACTTAATACTTTGAGATAAATCAATCTTCTTGCATTGAAGATATCGTAAAAAAATCTCATCATATTTCTGATGAGGATAAAAAATATCATCAGAATAACAAATCCAATCACACCATCAAGTACATAGGTTCAATATTGAAGTGCGGTTGCTTGTCGTTCTGTTGTTGTCGTTGTTGTGGTAGTGTTTTGCTGTGTAGCTTTTTGATCTTTTTCGCTAGGAATCACACTAAATCATGGTCCTTGTGTTGCAATAGGTGCGGGCGTATATCTATTTCCCAAGAGAAAGTTTTTAATTTGACTTATTCCTCACATCATTTGTATACAACTGGGTTTGTCTTTTGCTCGTGCAATGTTTGTTAATTGCGAAATATTTTCCAATGATGCTGGATTTTTTATATATTGGTCTTTGATAAGTTGTTCACATACTCCTAACTCCATGATTTAGTTTAATGCTCCAAGCTTAGCCTAAAGCCTAAAAGACTTTTTTGTTTGTAGTATAGGTATAGTATAGTCAGAAATGCTTTTTTGTACAAAAAAAAACAGCTTTTGGGAGCTGTTTTAAGCCATTTTTTATAAAAAAATATATAATAGTGGTTACTTTAGTCTTTTTTCGGCAGATTGTTGTATATTTCTTGCCAAAAATACGCAAAAAATGCTCTTATCATAGAACTTGCATAGGAACCAAAAAGGATACTAAGAAAAAACAATCCATACACTGTTCGTTTGATGCCCGAGTATTGGATGATATTAAAAACGATCGCTAAGTATATGAATAGAATAGGTATTGCCAGTATAATCAGAAGATTTAATGAAAAATTAATAATCAAAATCGTTTGTATTCTTGAATATTTAAAGCTTTCTTTTATGTTTTTAAATGATAAATCACAACTTTTGAGTACTGCCTCATAGACTCCTTTCCCTTCTAATGTCATAATGTATCTCGTATATACTTTAAGTGCATTTACTATGCTCATGACGCAAAATCGAAGTATCAACAAAAAAATAGTAAAGCTATCATGTAATCCTCCAGATACTGCTATTTTAAGCAAAGTTAACCAATATACGGTAGGAGAAATAATCAAAGAAGCAATTCCATATTCAAACATAGGAAAAAAGTTCTCTCTTCCTTTTTTGAGTGATTTTCTAATGCTTTTATCTTTATCATTGAGATAGTGGATAATTGCTGTTAGCCCTACAGGATATACTAAAGAATATGCTATAAACAATACTATTGCTATTCCAATTACCCGACTTATTATATGATTATTGTTGATTTCGTTGACAAAAAATTCAGCAACCTTCCCTACATAAAGGCCATTTTCGTAATTTCTCGCAAAAAGTGTATTTACATTTAATATAATTAATAAGCTTGCAATTAATGAATGAAAAAAAGATGTCGCTAGTGTTAATCTTATTATTTTGCGATCTCCTTTCATATAATCAATAGAGTTTTTGAGTATCGATTTGAGCATGCATTCTATTTACTGAAAAAAAACTTGTAGGCAATAGGAAATTAGCTTAAAGTCTAAAGTTTAAAGCTTAAAGTCTAAAGTTTAAAACTTAAAATCTAAAGTTTAAAGCTTAAAGTCTAAAGTTTAAAGCTATAAATACCATGTTTTATCGTCTACTTACTATTGTAAAATTTGTCCAAATATGTATAGTGTTTTCATATTTATTTTGTTCATATATTCATGAGATTTATAAAAAGACTTATATTTATCTTACTGCTTTTAGTAGTAGCTTTTTTCATCTATCGTTTGATTAGTCCCACATGAGCTCAAGAGCTTTTATCTGATCTTAAAACATTTTCCAATGATACTATAGGTACTCATTTTTCTGTTGATTCTGTTTCGATTAGTACTACGTGATCCGTGTTTGATGTGACGGGAGTAGTAACAACAGGAGTAGTAATAACAGGAGTAGTAATAACAGGGATGGAACAAACATGAGCTTTACAGGAAATAATGGGTGATGACGAACTTATGTTTGAGTCTTCGTTTCTTCAAGACGATACTACCGGAATGATTACTTCATGAACAATTGTTTCATGAACAACAGTTGTTTTTGTGCCAGAGGCAGAGACACCGACTCGCGTTATACCATCAACTACGACAAAACCGACCACTTCTTACAAGGGGCTTTCAACTCAAGATAAACGTGATATGGAAAATATTCTTCAAGGTTTTTGAAACTAACAAAGAGATTCTGTTTTAAAGTGATTTATTATTAGTACTACTTCATGCAACTTACCCTCAAAGACTATATTAATGATATACATTTTAAAGCTCAAGATGTCGTTGCTGATATCTTAACAACAGCAAAAAAATTAAATGCTGACTATTTTTCTTTTATAAGATTCCATGAGGACTATATACAGACACATATTGATGAATTTTCCAATAGATTGCTCAAAGCTGCCCCTATTGGCATCAAAGATATTATTTTAACTCAAGATTATATCAGTTCATGTTGATCTCATATGCTTGAAAATTATGTAAGTCCTTATAGTGCTACATGTTTTCTTAATCTAGAAAAAAATTGATGATTGATGATAGGTAAAACAAATATGGATGAATTTGCTATGTGATCAACCACAGAAACATCTTATTTTGGTATAACAAAAAATATTTATGGGACAAATAGAACTCCTGGATGAAGTTCTGGTGGATCTGCAACAGCTGTTGCTTCATGAGCATGTATAGCTGCCTTGGGAACTGATACATGAGGAAGTATTCGTCAGCCTGCGGCATGGTCTGGTATTGTTGGTATGAAACCTACCTATGGAATGGTTTCTCGTTATGGTGTCCAGTCTATGGCATCAAGTTTAGATCAAGTGTGAGTGATGACTCAAACGGTAGATGATGCTGAGATATTGCTCAAGGCTATTGCATGATTTGATCCAAAAGATTCTCAGAGTGACCCAAGAGCCGACGAATTTGTCAGTAGTGAACAGTGAACAGTGAATAGTGAACAGTGTAAAACATTTAAAATAGGGGTACCCAAAGAAGCTTTGTGAGATTGATTAGATCCTAAAATTAAAGCATTATTTCTTGAGACTATAGAAAAACTTCGTGTAGACTGAATTGTTGTTGAATATATTAACTTGCCTATGCTTGATTATTCTGTATCAATGTATTATACCTTGATGCCTGCAGAAGTAAGTACTAATCTTTCGAGATTTGATGGAATAAAATTTGGACTTCAATCTGATAGTATGGATGCTGACACCCTTCAAAAATATTATGAAACTATCAGATCTCTGTGATTCGGTGAAGAAGTAAAGAGAAGAATATTACTTGGTACCTTTGTTCTCAGTTCAGCAAACTACGAGTGATATTATCTCAAAGCTCAAAAAGCAAGAGATCAATTACAAACAGAATTTGATGTTTTATTTACGAGTTATGATATACTTCTTACTCCAACAGTTCCGGAAGTAGCATGGAAAATCGGTTCAAGAACTAATGATCCACTTAAGGTATATTTGGCAGATATGTATACGATTCCAGCTAATATGTGAGGATTGCCAGCGATGTCAATTCCTATGGGTATGGTAGAAAACCAGTGAGAAATGATGCCAACGGGAATCCAATTGATGGGTCAACAATGGTCTGAAAAGAAGCTTTTTGGCTTTGGTAGATACCTTGAGAAGTTAATGAAAAATGAATAATTAATAATTAATAATTAATGATGGATGACTTGTCGTTATAAACTATTGTAATTTATTATAGTTTATGGTGTGATGAATCCAACGTTATTCATTATACATTATTAATTATTTTAATGATCTCGTCGTTTAATGGATAGGACACAACCCTGCGAAGGTTGTAATCCCGGTTCGACTCCGGGCGAGGTCAAATATATACAACAACAATATGTACACCGGTTCTCCTAAAGGACTAGCTTCGCTTCGGACTCCGGGCGAGGTCAAATATACAAAACACCAACAATACGTATACCGGTTCTCCTAAAGGACTAGCTCCGCTTCGGATTCCGGGCCAGGTCAATATTAACTAATAATTACCAGTGAACAACTAAGAACGAAGGAATGTGTTTGATTTAGAATTTAAAATTTAACATTCACACGAAGTGTGTTAGGGGTGATTAGCTCAGTTGGCTAGAGCGTTTGCTTGACGTGCAAGAGGCCACAGGTTCGAATCCTGTATCACCCAGACCTTAAAACTAATTATACTAGTTTTTCTTGTTTTTTGTAGAGTTTATCTAGCCGAAAGGCTTATAGGTTCGCCCCGCAGTACTGCGGGATTTCAATCCTGTATCACCCAGACCTATTAAATATTCTTCAATACTTATATCATAATTACCTGCAAGAGGCCACAGGCCAGCCACGGCTGGTAAATTCGAATCCTGTATCACCCACTATAAAGACATGAATTCTGACTAAAAAGTCAGGTTTTTTTTTATATTCTCATTTTTTAATGGTTAAACTAAGTTTAACTTTCCCTTGACTTTTAATTCTATTTAGTTAAAACTCAGTTTAACTGTATATGGAAATTCAATATCTTTTTATCTTTTTACTACTCTATTATGAAACAATACAATGTAGGCGTACTTGCAAAATGACAAGTCGTTATTCCCAAAGATTTGAGGGATGACATGTGAATATCCGTAGGGGATACCCTTAACTGCTTTATGAGATGATCTGCTCTTGTCTTAAAAAAGAAAATTACAACCATATCTTATTGATCTTCTCAAGAAGGAGGCCAATTTCCTGTGGGTGTAGATGCTGATGGTACAACTTTATCTATTGCGATAAATCAGCTTAAATGAGTCACGTGTTTATTGTGAAAATCATGATTTGGAAAATCAGTCCATGCACTCAATATGATGATCAATATGTATATGTCATGAAAATCACTTATTGTTTTTGATCCTTATGGGGATTTGATTGCTGAAATCAAAAATCATATCTGAGATGTATGAGAAAAGTCATTCTATCATTATGTTGTGTGAGAATCAACTTCTTGGTCATCAATAAAAAAACAAATCATTCAAGATAAAAAGCAAAAAATTATATCTATTTATACAAACTTCCAATGAATTTGAGCAAAAAAATCGGCTGAATTAACAAAAGCTATTCTCCTTGATTGTTATAAGGAATGTGTTGATAATAAAGTAGCTGTTTTTCTTGATGAATTTCAGACATATTGTGATGAAGAAATATTATCGATTCTTTCCTCTTCTGGTGGATATACATGTATTTTAGATCAATGACGAGATTCTTTTTCTAAAGATCAAATTATTACACTTTTTGATAAAATTAATCATGTTGCTATTTATCAAGTATCATGAATCACTGCCAAATATTTGGTAGATGATCTTGGCTTGTCTCATACGGTACAAGATTTAAGAACTATTGAAAAATATCATTTTTATTTCCATTCTTCTCTTGGAAATAAAGACGTTGGAAAATTATTATTGTGAATATATCCTATTAACTAATATTCGTCTTATGGAAGAAAATCTGACTTTTTGTTAGATTTTTTTTCGCTTTAGCGTTCAATTGTTTGGCTTTTAAAAACATATGCATCTATGATAGTGACTTTGTATGGGTATCATTATTTTTTAATAACTCTTTTTACAACTTTTTTTATTGTTTTTGGTGCTATTTTTTCCACAGCTTGTGTTTTTATTGTTTTTTCTTTTGTCTGGAAGAAAATAAGGTATACAATAGGTAAGATACCGGCTGTATTGAAAATAAATATACAAACAAATCGTGCTAATTTTTTTTGTTTACCAGCTTTCCATAATGCTATTCCTTTCCAAATCATATCTCGAATTGCAAGCAATATGATTAAAAGCATGATACTCTCAACAAAAGCTCTTGGAGCTTCGTCAGCAAATACTTCTGGTGTCATTGTAGTATAATTAAAAGGTAAAAAATTATGTTATGAAACTAAAATTCTTCATGCGCCTGATTTTTCTATTTTTCCAAGTTTCAACAATAACGGTTCGACGTCTTCTTCAACTGCTTTTTCATTGACTCCTAATTGTACGGCGATAGCTTTTACTCCCATTGGTCTATCAGCTTTTTCCAAAATTTCTAAATATTTTGCGTGAAGGGGAGTCATACCGCCTTCTTCGATTTGACTGTGGGTAAGAAAATCTTTTCGAAGTCATTCAGTTAATATTTTTTCTTGCGATGTGGTAATAACGAAGTCACGGATTTTGATACAGAGATTGTGAATTTCTCTAGGTACAGAACCAACTTTTTCACTGATTTTTTTGATCACTTCGTCACTGGTTTTGATTTCATATTTGTCGAGGTACTTTTTTATGATTGTTTCTTTTTCGTTTTGTGTATATTCCATGAAATGGAAATGATAGACAAATCTGTTTTTGATTGGTTGGCTCAATGATTCAGATTTGGTTGTTGCTCCGATAAGCGTAAAGGGATTGATAGGAATTCTTACATTGCCTCATTCGGGCATAACCATATCAATGACAAAATCTTCCATTGCGATATAAAGCACTTCTTCTATGTTTGGTTTGAGTCTATGAATTTCGTCGATAAATAAGACATCTCCCGTTTCTAGGGTATTTAGTATACTTATGATTTCTGATGGTTTGGTGATTGCATATCCGGTAACTGCTTTGATATTTACTTGTCCTTGTTTGGATATGATATGTGCCATCGTAGTTTTTCCAAATCCACTGGGACCAGAAAATAAGATATGCCCCATATGTCATTTCCTTTTTTTTCAGCTATCAATAGCTGTTTTTACTACACCTTTGATGTGTTCTTGTCCGATAAATTCATCAAAATTGTCTGGTCTTCCCGTATGATTTATGTTCAAAAGTTTATCCGTGTTTATCTTTTTTACTTCCATACTTCACGCTAAAACGCTAAAACGATATGTATTTAGTCTTTTATTCGCCTTTTTTGCTGAGTTTCATGAATTTTGGGTAGTGGATCAATAATAATGCGAGAAATAATATTCCCCAGATAGCACCACCAAGTACATCTGTTTTGAACATCACTCTTCTTGATTGGGTAAGTGTTATTTTTTTGTCTGCTTTACATTTTATTATCTCTGCTTCCGTTGGAGCTACCATATTGTTCGAATTATCTACCGTAGGTTTTGGAATCATATTGTTGGTGCAAGCCTCTATTTCGTAATATCTATCTCCAACGATATATTCATCATTGCTTATTACTAGTTGTTTTCCTACTGTATACGTTAACATACCAAATGAAACCAATGTTCCTATGACTCCTACGAGTGTCATCAGAAGAAAATACATCTTGAGTGGATTTCGTACGTGAGTTTTTGTTGTTATTGCTGTTTTTGTTGTTGCCATGCTATTTTTAAAAAGGTAAAAGGTATAATGAACATGTTCTACATCCCTGTTTATTTAGTTTGATTGAGTTTGTAGTATGCATTGGTGTTGTTTATCTGGCTTACGGTAAACGTATCCTCATTTATTCTGATTGTTCATTCTACAAGTGAAAGATTGCTTATAATGAAACTTGTAGTACCAATTTTTTCTTCTTTATCTAAAGAAAATACATCTCCAAATCGTTGGAAATTATTGTTAAAATACTCTTTTATATTTGATTTCACTATTTTGTATCTTTGACCAAAAAGTTCTAGATATCATACAGCAAAATTTCCATTCTGCAACAAATTCATGTCTACATATACATTTGATTCTGGTAGATTATTGAGTCCTGTTTTGATTGATCATGGAACTGTGCTAATGATCTGGTTTTGGATTGAGTCACTGTTTATATTTTGCAAAATTTGATATTTTACTTTGAATCTATAGAGAAATAATGCTACTTCATATCTTGTTATGGGATTTTCAAAAGTAACTGCATCAGCTGGTCCTATCATCCCTATCTCTTGGGCTTTTTCGAAATAGTTTTTCCATCGTGGTGACGTTGTTTCATCTAGTTTTTTGCCTTCAAATAATCTTATGATAGCTGCAATAAATTGTGATTTATTGATTGTTGCTTTTGGACTGAAGTATCAGTTTGATCATTTCAATATTCCAAGTGAACATGCCATCTCTACATAAGTTACTAATGATGGATCTGTATCAGAGATATCATTGAAAATACAATCGCTTGGTAATATTCCACCGCTCGATTGTCCAAAATGATAAATGTTGGCAAATAAACTGATTATTTTTGCTGCTTGTTCTCTATTGAGTATTTCAAATGGTTTGTATTCAGGGATCGTTTTGAAGTTAGTCAGTCCGTTATCATTCATCCATCTAATCGCTTCGAGAAGTTCAGGATCATTGTTTATACTTAATGAATCTGCTAAAGATGAAAATCCATCTAATATTCCACTGTTGATACTTGGTCCTGTTGTTTCTGATCCTATTTCAGCTAATTTGCTGAGCATCATAAGTTTTGTAGTCTCATTACTCATTATGTTTTTGAATCTATAGATATATATAGCGATTTCTCTTCTGGTGATATCTGAATCAAATGCTGTTTGGTTGTTGAGTGTAGTAAGTCCAAGCGCTTGTGCTTTGACATAATAATCTCCCCATCGAGGTGTTCTGCTTTCATTGGAGACTTTCCCTTCAAATATTCTTATCAATAACGCCATCGCTTGTGGTCTGGTGAGCTTTTGTGTAGGAAGAAATTTGTTGTCTGTTGTTCCTTTAAATATTCCTCGTTTACAGGTATTTATTACAAAAGTAGAAAGTGTGGGATTTATTTCTCCGGTATCGCTGAAGTTACAACTATTGTTTTTGGTTGTTTGATTGTATCCAAGACTAACAAATGCTTGTCCAATTATTTTTGCAGATTCTTCTCTGGTAAGTCCGTCATCTGGTCTGTAATCAATTTCGTTGTCATATCTTGTGAGTCCATTGTCATACATCCATCCAAGTGCTTGTTGAAATTCTGTCCCTGTATATGTTGGTGGTGTAGGGGGAGTATCGGCTCCTGTATTTGTGCCCGTATTTATTATTGTTCATGTATTTACTGTCCCTGTTATGGTTATTATTTTTGTTACAGGATCTATAACGATTTGAAAATCGCCTGTCGTTTCTGCCTTTGCGTTGAAAGTAAAAAATAGTGTCGTAGCTATAAACAAAATTCAGAGTAATTTTTTGTTCATGATGTATTATACAATAGATAAAAGTGTATACATGTTCCATAGTAAAATATAGTAAATATTTACTACGTTTCAATACTAAATGACTTTGATATAAGATCAAAGATTAAAGATTCAAGAACTATTTAGATAATCATGTATCATGTGTCTATCATCATGAATGGTAAATTATCTCTCTTTTAACAAAATAGCTTGAAAAATTCCAATAAAACCATAGTATTCAAAAAATGTTTTTATTTTTTTTCTTATTTTTACAAAAATGACTCATATCCAAAGAACTTTAGTAGTGTTAAAGCCAGATAGTGTAGGACGTAGTGTAGTCTGAGAAATTATCTCTCGTTTTGAAAGAGCATGACTCCATATTGTAGGTATGAAAATGGTTTGTCCAGATAAAGATTTTTTCTTTCATCACTATGAAACCATTTGAACTATGATCACTAGACATGGTCAAAAAATATTTGATGATACCGTTGCGACTATGATGAGAACTCCTGTTATAGCTCTAGTGTTAGAGGGTGTGGAAGTGGTAGAATATGTACGTAAAATAGTATGATCTACTGAACCAAAATCTGCAGCTCCTGGAACTATTAGAGGAGATTATGCACATATGTCATATAATTATGCTAATGTTTCAGATATTGGAATTCCTAATCTTGTTCATGCTTCAGGTAATCTAGAAGAAGCAGAATATGAAATCAAACATCGATTTAGCAAAGAAGAATTGTTTGAATATGATCCACTTCATAACAAATATACTCGTTAATATATTTAGCTCGAAGCTTAAATCCTAAAGTTCAAAGCTTAAAACTCAAAGTTGCTTTTTAGTTTGTTAGTTATTGTACATGAAAACTTGAATACATGGAAATTATTTTAAAGATGTAGAAGTAAACTGTATCTGTGGTGCTAAGTTTACTGTCAACGCTACTGTTTCTGGTCCTATGAAAGTGGAGACTTGCTATCAATGTCATCCAGCCTTCAATAAAGATAAGGTAATCAAAAAAGTTATTAAAGGAAGAATGGAAAAATTCTTGGAAAAACAGAAAAAAATCGATACTATCAAAAAGCCTGCTAAAACTAAATAAATTTTTAGCTTGAAGCTTAAAGCTTGAAGCCAGAATGTCGTACTGGCAGGCTTGAAGCTCGAGTCTTTCTAGCTGATATGTTGAGAAAACAGATTATGAGAAGGTATGTACATGTTGATACAATTTTTCATGTTATCTGACATAATGCGAGTGTTTTTATGATTATAACACTAAAGACACTTATTTTTTTGTTAGTATTGTATGTCTTGTTTGTTGTGTTGGATAAATATATTATTTGGCAATACTTGCCTTGGTTTTTTGGTGCTCTTGGTATATGATTTTTTGTAAAATATATTATTGATTTTCTCAATGTTTATTTAGATTGACTGATTCTTTCTGAGGGTGGTATTACCATGTTTATGCGAGAATGACTTTTTGAATACAAGACAGATTTCTTTGAACGAAATAAAATAGAAACAGTTTCGCATACACAAAATAGTTTTTGGGATAAGTTATTTAGTAAATGAGATTTGCTTGTTAAACTAGAACATGGTATAGAATATCCTTTTGAGAATATCAATGCTCCCCAAAAACAAGCGGAAAAGATATTGAAATATAAAGCACAATTTTTATTGCCAGATGAGGATACTTCTTCTCTCAATAACGAAAAAATGTCTATCATCGCTGAAGCCTTGAGCGAAGTTGTCAAAGAATATATGGACAAAAAATCCTCTCCAAATGATGAAGACGAAGAATATTAACAATATTATTTATTTGTTATTCTAAATACCATCAAGAATATAGCAATAATTACTTATATCCTTCACTACATTCACGGTGACAATAATGAAATAGAATAATAAATAGTTAATTATAATAACTTCAATTCTTTCAATGTTTTTTCATATTTGGGATAATCGTTCCCAAATTTTTTTTGCATATATGTTTGTAAAATATTTTTCCGATCAGAAAATCCATTGAGATCATCTGATGAAACTTTGAACGTATTGAGAATATTTTCGATATTTTCCATATCTTTTTTGAGTCTGATGTCTTTGCATGATGTGCGTAGATCTGGCTCTATTAGTTCATCTATTTTTTCGTAATCAATATGTTCTACGTTGAGGGTCAGTGAAATATTTGTGAGGTTCGGATCTAGATTTTCTTTGAACTGTATATTTCGTGTTGGCGAACTAAAATACCCTTTATTTATTTCATTAATTGTTTTTAACTCTGAAAGTAACATTGCTTTGTTTACTGGCTCTTTACTTCTTATAGTAACTTGTGGATTGATCATCAAGGGTAAAGCGGTGATTTTTTTGTTTGTTGTATCATATTGGAACACATATTTATTTTGATTTGTTTCTAGTGAACTTGTGGACCATACACTTCCTAGGCATAGATAATTGGTATGGGTAAAAGGTTGGTGCAGATGGCCAGAAATCATTTTGATACTTGGTATATCCAAAAATTGTTCATTGATCGCAATATCTTTGTAATTGAATTTTGATTTTTGTCCTGGAAAGGCTGTTCCGTTGATATAGTAATGATGAAAAATAGTAAGATTTGGCTTTTTGTCTATTTGTTCGGCGAGATAGGTATTTATGTATCATGAAAATGCTTCATGTTTGTGAGTAGATTTTTCGAGCACTGTAGAAAAATCACTAATAGCTTTGAGCCTTTCGTTTTTGGGACTATACGTGTTTGTTTCATGTTCTTCAGGAAGAAAAAATGGTAATAATAGTATATCTTCTCCTTCTATAGTTGCTATTGTTGGTTTAGTTATGAATTGTATTTTTCCTCATTCTGAATCTTGTTTAATAAACTCTGAGCTCTGTATTATATTGAAAGCTTTTTGTGCTTCTTCAAAGACGAAAGAATTCCCTAATCGATCATGATTACCTGCAAGTATAAATACATTTTTTCCTTGTTCAAACAACTCTAAAAACAATTTATAGAGCTGAAGTAAGGCGTTTCTATCGTAAGCAAAATGGTAGACATAGTCTCAGAAAAATACAATAGTCTTTTCGTCGGGATATGTAGAAAAAATATCTCTGAGTCATCACAGAATCTTATCTTGGTAACGTGTATTGATGTGGATATCTCCTATTAATAACATGAATTTAGCATAAAGCTTAAAGCTTAAAGCCTAAAGCCTAAAAAATTGCTTTATAGCTCTTTCTGTATATAGCTATTTGATTTGTAAAAAAAAGTCAGAAATATATACTTATATTACTTGGATATATGATGCTAGATACAAGATTCAAGAACCATTTAATGATATAACTTATGAGTTCTTGTATCATGAATCATGGATCAAAATTTATTTGTTGTTTTCCATGAGAAAACGTTTACGACTTATATTGATTATTGTCTGCATTCTTGTTCTTGCAGGAATAAGATTATTTTCTCCTGAAGATACACGAATTTGTGATGGTAATATTTTAGTTAAACATGGGAATCCTAGTGCTGCTGGCTCTGGATTTTTTCCCTTCGGAGAAAAACCTCAGGACCTAACGTGTAGCTGATGAAAAATATTTACTCAGTCACTTTTACCTCTTCAATATACTTCAATGAATATTTCCACTGATTTTATCGACAATGGATTTCTCCCATCCAAATACACCTGCGATGGTGAAGGATATTTTCCAACCTTAAAAATACAAGATATTCCTGAAAATACCAAAACACTAGCTCTTGTCGTTGATGATCCTGATGCTCCTGCTGGCGTGCGAGACCATCTGCTCTTGGCAAATATTCCTTTGACGCAAGATGTGTATGTTATTGTCTCTCAAGATGCATTTGATGAATGAGTTCTCGGACAAAATAGTTGGTGAGAACAAGCACGATGAGCTCCTTGTCCACCAAGTGGAACACATAGGTATGTGTTTAAAATCTATGCGTTATCAGAAACATTAGAACTCTCATCATGATTTTCCAAAGAAAGATTGATTGAACTTATGTGAGGAAAAATAATTACCCAGACACAGATTGTAGGAGTATATAAAAGACAGTAATGTTATTTTTCTGCTTTCCGTTTTTCTAATGATTCTAAATCAATATATCCTCATCCTTCTTTTATGATATTTCATTCTGATAAATATTTTTTTATCGCTCTTGTCATAGAATTTACTTCTCATTCTATAAGTTCTTTTTCAATAGGACTTTCTAATTCTTCATCAGGTAATTTTCATCAATAATATTTTAATTCTTCTCTTATTTTTATTCTATTGGGAATCTCTTTTTTTCATTCTTTTGCTCTCTCTTTCATCCAAAAATCATTGAATTTATCGTCAAAAAGCCAACTACTGGAGGTTATATATTTAATATGCTTATCAGCAAGATAGTAATCTAATATTTTTTTTCATGTTAATAGTATGTCTGACATCTTGGTGATATCAGTTCCGTCATCGATATGTCTTCTTACGAAGAAAGTTTGGTCGTTAAATATATTTATATCTGAATTTGTTTTTTGAGTCTCTACTCCTGCTTCAAAAGCTTTTTTAAATTCTTCAGTTATTTTTTTTATTTCTAATATAATATATTTGTTTTTATTCTCATTTGTAGTAAATAAAAATCTTTCTCATCTGGCTATTTGAGCACATTTTCTTAGTCTAAAATCTTCACATAGTTTTTTATTTAAATTTTCATTTATGCATTTTTTTCCATTTTCATAACATTCTTCCAATATCTTTTTTTGCTCAGAACTTCATCATTTGGTTCTAAATTCATTGTACGTTTCTTCTAGCTTAGGTAATAAAACTTCTTTCATTAATATTTTATTTATTATCGTATTTTTTTCTTCTGCAATATTTGCCCATCATTCTAAAATTTTTTGTCTTTGCTGTCTTGTTTTAGGAAAACTTCAGTTCTCTTTAAGCTCTGTTTTTAATAATGATTCTTTTGTCAGTATTCTCATATCTGCAAATCCTTTTACATTAATTATCGCTTTTTTGATTTCGTAATTTTCTTTTTCTTGCTCTGATAAATTATTGATCGATAAAGTTGCCAAAATATCTCAGGATAAATTTGGTCTCTTTGTTTTTTTATTTGGATTTCATGTGTCAGATGTTTCTATGCTTTTATCAAAATGGTAAATATACTGTACTAAGTATAATTACAATGGTTTATTTGTCAAAAATTTTATTTTTTTCCGAGAAGATTTCTTAACTTATAGTCGATATCACCAGCGCTATAGATGACGATAATGCTGTCTTTTTGTGTTTGCTGGATAGCTTTGGTGATGACCGTAAAATCCTTCGTATATATTCCTTCACATGCACCAGCAAAAGTTGTGCCTAAATCATCCAGTGTTTTGATGTTCATATCGTCGAGGAAGGTGTGATGGCGTACGAAGTCCTTCATATTTTCTCTCGCTGCATAGATGTCATAAATCAGTATATTGTCATATTTTTTGAGTGTTTTGACAAAATCTTTTCGTCCTGTAAATATTCTATTGATTTGATGCGGTTGAAAAATAACACATAATTTTTTTCTAGGAAATTTATTTCTGAGTGCCATATATCCAAAATCGATAGAGGAGGCCATATGTCCATAGTCAGTGAATATTTTTGCTCCGTTTGTGTTGGTACTAAGATATTCCATCCTTCTTCGTAGTCCTCAAAACGTCTTCATAGTGCTCAGTATTTTAGTTTTTGGTTCTTTAGACAATCTACTTATTAATTCTAGAATTAATGAGCCGTTTATATCGTTATGTTTACCTCGAATATATTTGAAGGGTATTGTTTTGATAGAAATTTCTTTAATCTTTGATTTAAAGGTAGAAAAATGTGAGGGGCTAAAATATTTTTCTAATCATTTTAATATCAATACTTTATGTCTGACTTTTGTTATCAATATTTCATACGCAGAAAGATAATCTTTCATATCTTTATAATAATCAGTATGATCGAGTTCTAAACTCGTTATTATTGCATAGTCCAAATCAAGATAGAGGAAGTGTCTTTTGTATTCACAGGCTTCGACAAAAAAACTTCGCTTCTTTATATTTATATAATCGAATCCTCTTCATGTGAATATATAATCAAATATATTTCTTATGTCTTTTTTTGCTTTGCTGTTGATAACATAACTTTGTGTAGTAAATCCTGGCACAAGTGCTCACAAAATTCCTAGCCCAAAATTTGGTACTAATTTTTTTGCTGTATGAATCGCTAGTGCAGTGGATGAACTTTTCCCATTGGTCCCTGCAAATCCTATGCTTGTGAAATATTTGGATACCTCTCCAAGAAATTGGAAATAATTTAGGATGATCATCACCTTTTTGTTTGTTTTCATAATCTTTCTTGCTTCGATCACTTCTTCACATTCTGCGACTGCTTCAGAGTAGAGGACAACATCACCTAGTTGTATTTTATATTTCCCATGACCAATAATTACTTTTAGTCATTTAGCTTTGAGTTTGTCGGTAAGTTCACTTTGATTTGCATCGATACAAACGATATTTGTGTATCACAAATCATTGAGTATTCCAGCTACTCAAGACATTCCTGTTCATCATGCTCAAACGAGAATTATCTTATTCATAATTGTTTTTTTGATGTTCATAAAATGTATAGAATATATAGATTCTTATGGACGAGGAAGACTGTCTTTTGGGGCACAGACATATTCACATCCTTGGATCCCACAGGGATAAAAACATTTCAAATCTGTTTCACATTCTCCGATTTTTTCACCGCAAGTTTCTCATTCTTTGCGAAGATCATTGTTGTTTTCGTTTATTTTTTTATTCGTTTCATTGTCCTCTTGCGTATCTGCTAACGATTCTGTCGTTTCGTTATTATTGTTTGTGATTGTTTCTCTGATATCTCCATTGGATGGATTTGATTTAGGCGATGTTATGCATCCTACCAAAAAAAAGCAACATCATATACCAAATATTATATAGTTTTTTTTCATGAGAAAAAATTAATAGATAAGTCTGTTTTTTATACTTATTTTCCTCATATTATCAAATGATTCGCTCCATAGCGATTGTATCATTTATTATGGTTTTTTTATGTCGTATTTATCAAATATTTTTATTTTTGCAAAACAACAAAAAAGAATTATAATTGTAGTGTATTTTATTACATACCTTTTTATATAAAACATGTGAAATCCTTCTTATATCTTACATGCCACACCTGAAAATAATCTTGATAAAATACAACAAGACTGATTTTTATATAAAGAGTGATATCCTACGGTTACCTGAAGTCTAGCATTTGCTGTCAATCATGCAAATAACCAATGAAAAAAAGAGAAACCTGAGACAATGTATCAATTACGAAAAATATTGATTATGAAAAGTCCTAATGATAAAGTTATCTCTGCATGATATAAATGAGTTATTGATATAGATGAAAATAAGAAAGAAATACATGGGAATCCGAGGATATGGGCTTGAGCTGAAATGGAGTCTTGAATTTATGCTAGCCAAGATATCATTCAGATGACTTTAGATTATAATCTACATAAGCTTTCTAAGACAGAAATTAGACAATTTGCTAAAGAGCATCATTTTGATAAAGAAAAGAAATTATTCTCTGGTATTCTTGCAGTTGTTTCTCCCACTGATGTCTTATCTTCTCTTGTCTGGGATATAAGAAAGCGTGTTTGGATGCTTAAAAAGATAGATTTACCTGTATATGCTCAGAAGATTAAGGAAGAAATTGTTAATAATAAAGAAAATACAATACTAGATCCCTCTTTGCTTGATGATATTGTAAACAATATTTTGGAAACAACCCTTCAACAAGAGGTAGTTAATTTTATAAGAAATCTTTTTTTGATGAAAAAAGAATCTGATGGGTATAAAATATTTAAACATGATGAGCAAATATCTATTTTAGCAAGACATAAATATTCGTTTCACCATATACAAGAATTTAGAGACAAACTTAATCATATGACAGATGGTACATATGATTTTGATCTTACTTGACAAGAAAATTTAAAAAATTTAAACAATTTTCTTAGGATATCTATAAATAAGATTTCTGAAGGAATTGATATAGATATTTTCAAAGATTTTGATTTAAAAAATTTTTATACATAAAAAAACACGATTTATATCGTGTACTTAGTTCATTTACCCAGAGGGGACACTAAGCCAAACACTTAATCCTCAAGCATTAGAACTGTATAAATCGTCTCTCATAAAAAGCAAAGATTACATAAACGCTATCTACTCGCATGTAGAGTATTATCACAAAGACAAGGTAAAAGAATTGTTTGGGGATCTGGTGCTTGCTTAATATTTTTATGATCTATGGTTGGGGGATATATAAACTTACCCCTCCAACCCCCAATCACTCAGACCTACCGACCCCATGTCATGAAAAAATCAGAATGAAATCCTGAGCTACCGCGACCACTGTAAACGACCCCAGTAGTTTATAGTAAAAACAGCCAAAACTAGGATATTAGGTTTTATTATTTATTGACACCACTATGGTATCATTCAAGAATAGACGGAAAATCATACAGGAAGAGATGATAGATAAGAAATGAAAGAGAATATATGTTGAAAGAAAGATAAAAGAGCTTATAAAAGATAGGTATCCTCAGGGCTTAAATTTAAATTCGAGCTATATCTATCAAAAGATGGGCAAACTAGTGGATAAGAAAATTTATGTGCCTGTATGGAATATTTGACACTATGCTCACGAGCAGTGATTTGTGAATATTTTTGAGTTGCACAAAAGACTTGATGAAATGATTAGAATTCATCATTTACCACAAAGAAATTGTGCTGTATATACTAATCAGGAGAAAAAATATATGGAAGAATTTATAAGATCTAGGAGAATTACTGAGGATAGAGGTTTGTATATTGTGAATTAGCTTATTTTGTTTTTCCTTTTACTTTGAATTCTTGAAATTCTTTAGAAGTCATTGTTTCAACAATCCATGTAAAAGCTTCAAACCAATCATCAATATCTTCTTTGGTAAGTTGATCTTCCTTATCTCTTTTTGAGAACTCTTCATAGTTCTTTTTATAGATAAGCTTCGGTAGCTTGTCAAAGTTACTCATGGGTATATTATTAGAAACTAAAAACTTAGTTTCTCTTTTCTTCCATCTTTTTTTCGACAATATCAAGAATCAAATTTGCAAACCTACGTCATTCATTTATTATTTTTTGAACATCTTCATCAGAGAATTTTTCCGAAGGTAGATTAAGTTTTTTTCTTGTTTCTTCGACTTCCATAGTTTTGTTATCATTTATTAAATAACTACCTTGTTAATTGACTGACATTTTTATAGTATATTTTTAATTGTTCTTCCCAATCTTTAGGATATCAATCTACTAATTTTAAATGTAGATTTCTAAATGTAGTATCGTTTCTTGTCGATTTTCATTCTTTTCGTTTCTGATAAGAATCTTTTGTTATTTTATTAACTACCTGGCTTGGTATTATCCAAAAGTCTGGTTCTGTTTTTAAGTCATTAAACATTACAAAAGCATAATATCAAGCTTTATCTCATCAGTTCTCATCCTTTTCTCAAAGTGCAAATTTATTGTCTTTTTGTAATCTAGTTTTGACAGATATTTTCACTACTTTTCACTTTCAGTTTTCACTAACAGCTATAATATCATAAGTTTCTGCTCTTCCTAAGGTAATCGTTGCAATAAAATCATTCGCAGATAAAACTGATGCAATATAGTATTCTCCAGCATTACCTATATTGTTTTTACTAACTGATCTTACTGTGTTTTTAGGCATTTATATTGATTAAAGAAATAAATTTATCTCTATTTTGTCAAAGTGCTATATTGTCTAAATACATTCTTCCAGATCATATTAACCAAAATATTTTATCTACAGTATATGCGTCTACTCATACTACCTCGCTCATTTCTACAATTGATTTATATACATCATAAGGCACTTTTGAATCACAAAGTCCAGTTTGATAAAATATCTCTATAAGATGAACATCAGGCTTGGGATAGTCTCTATATCATAATTCTTTAAGAAAATCACAAGCCAGAGCGAATCAAAATCATTTGATTTCTTTCTCTAAAAGCATTGGCAATGATGCTTTAGTATAAGTATTTAATGAAAATCTTTTTACAAACGTATCAAACTCTTCTTTGTTTTTGAACACAGACATAAATTTACTTCAAGAAATTATTCAATCAGCAAATTGTTGCCAAAGATTACCTTTTCTACTTACATCAATAGAATCAAAGTGTTTTACAAATTCATTAAGTAAGTTATTTCAATCTCAATATATTGCTAATATCTTCTCTGGATTATAATCCAGTAAAATAGTATTCATTTCTGATTTTCTTCTACCAAAAGCAATAACTGATGCCATCATATTTCTATTACTCATTGATTCAACTAACCTTTGGTTAGCATCATTTAATGATTCATATTTCGATTGATCATAAATATATTTGTCTAGTATTTCTTGAGGATTAGGAAAATGTTTGCTTATACGTTCAAGAATAAAAGCCTTAGCCTTAGAGTAAACCAATATATATTTATCTTTTAGTTGTGAATCAATCATTGCATTCTTTACAATTTTAAAAGTTTTTCAAATATTTTAACCATAGCCAAGCTATCTTGTCCACAATAGAGTAATAAATTTTTTATAGATTCTATTCTTATTGTGGGATCTGATATTTCTCCATTGATAAGCTTCTCTAGTTTCTGCATAGCTACTGATCCATTTCCAACTTTCATTCCTTCATATGTCATGTTTGGAACCATTACAGGGAGAACTTTTTTTATAGAATTTGATCCATGGAATTCTAGATCAAAGTAAAAGTTCTGAGAAAATATCTCCATAAGATCATAAGTACTTTCATTGATCTTCAAAAAACCATCCTGTATATCTGCAAATATCTTACCTACTTCCTTATTTCTTGTATTTTCAAATGGCTTATACCATACGATAAATGTTGAGTTATCTATATGTTCTCCTATATCGCTCAATAATTCTTGTAATAAGTCTTTATACGATCATGAGATTACTTTTTCTGATTCAGATTCTACTTGGTTTGGATTGTTTTCTATGGTTATAAGCTCAATCTTCTTTTCTCCTTGTCATACTAATACTCAACCAAAGTGTTCCATCCTTCAATCTTCATAATATTTATGTAATGAATATTGAACTGGTACTTGTTGATAAGCATAAGAATTATCAAACAAGGGAATTGGCACACTAATAGTTTCATAATCATAGAAACAAATAGGATATTTGAAACCTCCTATAATATTTTTGATATTATTTCTATCTATAATAACTTCTCCTGTCTTAGTGCAGTGAATATATCTTTCAATAAATTCTCTTACAGATCCTAAACTATCAGCAGAATTGAATCAGTCTTTCTCTTCCTCTGTAAGGTCTAAAAGATTTAACCTATCCTTAAAGTAAAGATTTTGTACTACAGGAGCTTTGCTATAGTGCATTTTTGGTATAGCACAAATAGTACCAAAATCAGGTTTTTTACCAAAATAGTTTAAATAT
>Ga0247840_10000458_pt1 | contig 84642 bp, 80 predicted proteins | sample LaCruzMarch2015__FD_192404 | JGI IMG/M metagenome (GOLD analysis project Ga0247840, IMG submission 192404) | Freshwater microbial communities from meromictic Lake La Cruz, Castile-La Mancha, Spain - LaCruzMarch2015_17m | ecosystem: Environmental > Aquatic > Freshwater > Lake | place: Spain... | reverse complement strand
CCCTGGGGTATAAAACACCTTATGAAATCTATTTCAAAGAACCGTTTAACCAACAATTAAAACAGGCGGCCTGATTATGCACCAAATACAACCCAATTTTTTGTCTTGACAATGGGGAGAGCTATAATGTAACTATGCATATAGCTAAAATACGAATGTAAAATTTCATCATGTTCTCCCTTCGCCGTTACTGATAAAATGGTTTTCTGATGATGTTTTCTCCGTCATCATCTTTCTTCTTGATATATTTCTGGCATTCTTTTTAAAATCTCCTCTGTTGAAATGGCAAATTTAACTGGACCTTGCGGCCCGCCTAGAGCGTTGAGTGTTAATGTATTTACCCCGACTACCTCCCCTGAAAGATTTATCAGTGGTCCCCCCACTGTTTCCATGTGTCATGTGAGTGTCAGTTTGGATCATCTGGTATAATTGCGATTCTTCAGCTTAGTTAAATTACCAAACAAATCCAATTAACCCATTTACACCCATGCGATTATCGTAGGAAGCTTGGATACAAAAGCGACTTTCTTTTGGAAAGAAACCAAGACCACCGCCATATAATCCATAAGTTGTTGTCCTCTTCGATTGCTCATAATACCAGCCCGTAGCATTTGATTGTACGAGGTCTACCTCGGATCCCCAAGTTGCTCCACCTATAGCAAAGATGAATACACCGGTATCCTTTATCGGCTCCACCCCAAATTTTGCATACACACCTAATTCAGCTCCTTTATCCTTGATTCCTAAACCTCTATAATCATTATGAGGACATGGATATTCGAGAGTGCCGTTAGGTAGGTCATCTCTATTGAGTGTAAATGGAATGCCTAGACCATACATTAAGTTAACAGATTTTGCTGTTGAATAGCCGCCAAATTCGACCCTGCCATTTGACCCTTTAGCTTGACCACCACCACCACCACCAATTCCGATATATCCTCTTGCGTAAACGCACGATGAGGATATTACGAGTGCAAAAAAAAGAACGACAATAACGACTAAACAGAACAAAATTCTCTTTTTCATTCGATGCCTCCTTGAAAGTTATTGATAAAGTGGCTTGCCGCTTCCAAGCGCATTGCTCTGACTGAACTTCCACCCTATCGAATTCTCATGTAAATATTATAATAAGTCAATATTGATTAAATACAGAAGAAGTGTAGAGAAGAAATATATATTAGCTCAGGGAAAGCAGGTGGGCGTGGAGGCTGACGTCTTTTGACTTCAGGTTGAGCTTTTTGCGGATATTATCGCGGTGGGTGTTGACGGTGCCTATAGAGACGCCGATGATTGCAGCAATTTCTTTGGATTTATTACCTTGGCGAATCAGGGCGGCCACCTGAATTTCCTTGGGCGTCATGGTCTTGTGGGCCGTCGATAAATGGTTGATAAACGGGGCGGTGATATTGCCGATATTGTTCTCTAAGAGGTTTACGACATTCACGCCCTGGCCATTGAGACATGTCTGTTTCAATTTTCTGACTAGGGGCATGATCAACTCATTAACATTGTTCTGAATTTTTTCCTCCGTAATTTTCTGATCTTCTTCACGGCGTCTCAGAATGACCCGTAGGGCCGTGTTGGCTTCTTCCAGTTCCGCCGTCCGCTTTTCCAGTTCCTTTTCCCTGTCAGCTAAGCCCCTCTCTATCCTCTTATGTTCCGTGATGTCCCGGGCTGTGCCGATAAGCGCCTTTATGGTGCCATCGGGGTTTCGCAGTGGCACCCCGGTGATAAGCGCGTCAATGACCGTTCCGTCCCGCCGCTTCAACTGGACCGGGAACTCCTTTACATATCCATCCCGTACGATCAGGTTCAGAAACACGGACCGATCTTCAGGGTTTGCATAGAGGGAGGGAATTGTAACATAAGATACTTCCTCTCGATTATCATACCCGAACATCTCCAGTGTGGCGTCATTGAAATCGATTAACCGGCCGTCCGGCGAACTGATGAAGACACAGTCACGTGATGTAGTGAAAAATTCGCGGTACCGTTCCTCGCGATCCCGTAGTGCCTCCTCAGCCTGCTTGCGGTCGGTCACGCGACCAAGACTTTCAGCCACGGCATTGAGCAGCTTGACTTCTTCCGGCAGAAACAGCGATTGACCATCGGGAGCTGGTTCTGTCAGGTAAAACACCTCCACCATGCCGGTTAGTTCACCCTGCACCCTAATGTTACTGGCTAACCGCCATGAGCTTTCTCGAAAATTTTTTGTCTCGTAGGTTTGATCTTTCAGAACTATGCGTGCACAGTTCAGGTCAGGATATTGCCATGCCCGGGACAAGAGTTCGACCGTTCCTCGTAAAATCCCTTCTGTCGAGATGTCTGGCGTTTCGATTAGATTAGAGATGCCATAGAGACAATCCAGTTCTTTAACTCGCTCAGCCAGTTTATGGAGCTGCTGTTGCATTTCCTCTTCCGGGTGCTTACTGTCAGGAAATACTACTTTCTCAGGGGCTCCTGGTCGCAGGCGAAGCTCTTTGAGTTCTTCTATTAGTTGTTTCTTGGTCTTCTTTGCATCTTCCACAGCAAGCCCTCAATACTTGAATTGGGTGTCAACCAGTGTTCAAGAAGTTTCTTCGCGATCCTTGATCTCGTCCAGCGATTCCTGCACCTGCTGAAGGGATTCTTTCAATACGCTGTTTTGAATTCGAAGTTCTGTCAGTTGGGAAGGATTTTCGGTAAGCAGCGATGAAGGTACCATAGTCTCTTTACGTAAGAAAATAATAATTAGTGAAACTGTGAATTCCCGTCGCTGCTTGTTATGCCGTTACTATGAATATGTCAAGCTTATTCATGGCAATGGGTAGTTATTAGCCCCCTGATTTTCTGCAAGCATAAATGGGCAAGGGGGACATGAATGTGTATGTGGATGTGGATCTGAAAAGGTTTATCGGCCTCAGGGTCGGCGAGATCAGGAGGAAAAAAGGGCTGACCCAGGAAGAATTAGCAGATAACATGGGCATCGGTCCTAAGTATCTAAGCAGCATCGAACGGGGGAAAGAGAATCCTACCCTGAACACCCTGATCAAATTATCTCAGGCTCTGGATGTGGATTTGGGAGAAATATTTGCGGTTGTACAGATCGAGGACGTCACCAAAAGAAAGAATCTCGTCCTATCGCTCATCAACGAAGCAGACGGGGAACAGCTCAAGCAAGCCTACAAAATCCTGGCAGCCATTTTGCGCTGAAAAAATAGATCATACCCGTTCTGTTCTTTCTTTTTTCACAGTTTCAGACCAGAATCCCGGCGACGAGCTGGTCATTTGCAAAATATCTTCGATAGGTATTCTGGTTTTTTTAGTTTCATCAGGCCAGAGAAGTCAGATGGTCGTGGCGGGTGGCGTGAGCGAGTTTCTCCGGACTATGGAAGATCCCAGGCTGTCCGGTGCTTTGCGTAAATCCCTTCCGGGAGCTGGATGAGGACGGGATTTGCCGAGGGGTCAAGCCAGCGGAGGAGTCTCTCCATGTTTTCCTGCGACATGGCTGTGCATCCCGCCGTCCCTTTATCAGCTCCTCTCCAGATGTGGATAAAAATGCAGGAACCCCTTCCGGAGACGATCGGGTTGGTGTTATGATCTACAACGATGCCCATGCGGTACTGGTCGTCAGGACGGTGCATCTCTTCGGCGCTTTTCCAGTCGGGTTTAATCAGGGCTGAATCAACAATCCGGTTATAGTGAAGGGACTGGGCGTCATCGACACATCGCAGGGACGGCGTCGCTTGCATGTAAGACAGTTTGGTCCCGCCGGCTTCCTTAGCCGGAGCATAACCAAAAGCGCTGCTTAACCTGAAAATTCCCGCCGGCGCCCGCCCGTCTCCCTCCCGCTTTTCTTTGCCGCCGTCTCGATGGGTCTCCATATCCACAGCCGGATGGAGGCCAACACCCCAACCCAGGCCGTTGCGTCCGACCACGACGGGGATAGACTCTCCCACCGCCTTCCATGTCACGTTTGTGGAAGATCTTTCGTAGCATTGAAGGGCCCCCTGGTGAGCTTTCCAATTAGCGGTTTTGACAATCACTGCCTGCCGGAGGATGGAAAGAGCGGGGCGGTGGGAATCGGGAGGTGTTGCGGTAGCGGCATGAACTGGGCCGGGAGGAGGGGTGAAATCCACGGCCCCCGCCGGCACTGAAATAGCCGATAAAATCAACAACGAAAGCATCATAATCCGTGTCCGGCGACAGCCATGAATTCTGTTCCCCTTAATCACCATGTTACGCAGCCTGGCAAAGATAATTTAATGGCTTCATCTATCATGAAATGTGAAAGGCTACCATGAGAATCCATTTACATCCATGTTCATGAATGCGGGTCGACTCCGCCAGCCCATTTGTTATAACGGATAAGTAACAGCAGCCCGGGAATGGCCAGGGCTGTGCAGATGACGAAGAACCATACCCAGCCGGCGGCGACAACCAGATATCCTGTAGGGGCCCCGGTGATGTAACGGCTGACCGCCATGAGGCTGCTCAACAGGGCATACTGAGTCGCTGTGAAGCGGGTGTTGCAGAGACCCATGAGCAGGGCAGTATAGGCCGCCGTCCCCATGCCGCCGCAGATATTTTCCACGCCGATGACGACGCTCAGGGCCCAGAGCTCACGACCGGTAAACTCCAGGAGGACGAAAGAGATGGTGGAGACTCCCTGGAGGATTCCGAAGACCAGGAGGGAGCGCCGCAGATCCCATTTCGTCATCAGGGCGCCGCCGACGATGCCCCCCAGAATCGTAGCGGCCATGCCGAATCCCTTGAAAATAGTTCCGAGTTCCGTCCGGGAAAAGCCGATGTGCTGGAGGATATAGGGCGTCGTCATCTGGGCGGCGGCGACATCCCCGATTTTATAGAGAATGACGAAAAGGAGAATTTCCCAGGCACCCGGCCGTCGGAAGAACTCGACAAATGGAGAAACCACGGCCTCGTGGAGACTTTTTGGCGGTGTTACCGCTTCCTGCCGGGGACGTCCCTGAGCGGGGTCGGGGCATAAAAACGTGGCGATGCAGCCGACGCCCATGACCAGCCCCATGATGACATAAACGCTGCGCCAAGAGATGTGATCAGACAAGATCAGGGCCAGGGCGCCGCTGACAAGGAGTGCCAGCCGGTAGCCCATGATCCAGATTCCCGCTCCCGCCCCGCGCTCTTCGGGGGCGAGATATTCCGTCCGGTAGGCGTCGAGAACGATATCCTGGCTGGCGCTGAAAAAGGCCAGAGCCACGGCCCAGAGGGCGACAAGGAGGGGCTGCGAAGAGGGGTTGAAAAAGCCCATTGTGGCGATGATCGCAATAAGGGCCAATTGGGTAATGAGCATCCATCCCCTTCTCCTGCCCAGGAAAGGGGGGACGTAGCGATCCATAAAAGGCGACCAGAGAAACTTGAAGGCGTAGGGAAGGCCGACCAGGGAAAAAATGCCGATCGTCTTGATATCGACGCCCTCCGTCACCAACCAGGCCGAGAGGGTGGAACTTGTCAGGGCCAGGGGCATCCCGGAAGCAAACCCCAGGACAAGCATGAGGAGCATCTTTTTGCTGAGGTAGATTTTAAAAATGGCAAGAGCCCCCATGTTACGTCAAATGGTTAAAAGGCAGAAACTCCATGATTTGCCGCTGCCTTCACGAGGGCCCAAAATGGCTGGCGATGAGGTGCCTCATCCTGCATCCGTTCGGGATGCCACTGAAGCCCCAGAACAAAGCGGTTGCTCGCAGCCCAGGGCGAATCGGAAGCGGGTTCGATCGCCTCGATGATCCCGTCTGCGCTCCAGGCCGACGCGATGAGGTACTTCCCGATCCGGTCGGGATGGATGGCCTGGTGATGAAAAGAGTTGGTCGCCAGCATGGCCCCCGTTGCTGTGCCCGTGGCACGGGCGACCAAACTGTGAGGAGTGAATCGGACGGGATGCAGGAAAGAAAAGTCTTCTTTCCCCTCCACCCTCACGGTCGCTGGTCCCTTCCCGGCCATGCCCCCGGCTTTCTCGCTCTGTCTTCGGCCCCGCCTCTTCCCCGCCTCAGCTATCGGCCTTTGATTCTCCCGGTCTTGCCGACTGTGGGGCAGGGTCAGGACGCCCGCCGGCGCAGACCATTCCGTGCCAATATCTTGAATCAGGGCGCCCCCCCTGGCAATGGAAAGGAGCTGACAACCTCCGCATATGCCCAGCACCGGAAGATCCGTTTCTTCTAGAATGAATTTGGCCAAGGCCACATCGAAATGATCCCGCCGGGGGTGGACCAGTTCTTCTTCCGGTTGCGGATGCCCTCCGTAATGCTCCGGATGGTAGTCGGCCCCGCCGATGAAAAGAAACCCTTTCAGGAAAGGGAGTATTCTCCGGATCTTGCCGTGGTCCTCATAAGGGGGGATGCAGAGGGGGATGCCGCCGGCGCCCTCTATGGCATCAATATAGGCCAGGGGCGCCAGTGCCTCGCCGGGAACATCACCCGACGGCGGCTGGACAGACATGTTCAATCCGATAAGAGGCGGCATTTCAGAATTTATCCCACATAGGGGCGCTGTCCCCAATTAAATCCATCCACGGCATGAGGGGCGGTGCAGCATTAATTCAATCTCCAGAGCTGGTTGTCGCCACCGTGGCAGTCCCACTGATACACGTTTGCTCCCCGGTCCTTGCTGACCCCGGCAACATCGAGGCACTTGCCGCTGTTCTTGGCCGTGATCAGATAATACCCGCCGCCCTGGGGGATAATGGACCAGAGCTGGTTTGTACCGCCATGACAGTCATATTGTTGAACATTTGTCCCGTTGCCAGTGCCGTATCCTGCAACATCGAGGCACCGGCCACTGTGGTTGGCTGTGATCATGTAGTATCCGTCCCCCTTGTCCGTAAGGGTCCAGAGTTGGTGGGTGCCGCTGTGGCAATCCCACTGCTGCACATTGGCCCCGTTATGGGCGCCGGCGCCGGCGACGTCCAGACATTTGCCGCTGTTCTTGGAGATGATATGCATAACCTGACCGGAAAGAGAACCTGATTTGGTGTCATAGGATCCGGAGCTTGCTGCTTTTCCCTGGAACTCAATCTTTTCAACCGTCTCGGTGTCGACAGTCTGTTTTTTGCCGTTCTTGAAGAAAATCACGATATTATCTCCCGCCAGGGCAACCGCCGCCATTAACATTATAAAAAAGATCACCGTTGTTCCAATTGAAACACATTTTTTCATAATTACTCCTCCTTTCTTGAAATGTGAGGGAAGCCCCCCCTATTTATAGGTTTGCCGATACAGGGCGTCAAACCCGTCTTTACCCGTGGCCAGAAGCAAGGTCAAAGGCATGACCGACCGAGCCGCTGCCAGCATCTTTTCCGTTAGTTCCCGGATGTCCCACTGGGCGTGACGGTCCACCCGGAGCCGGGCCATGTGGTATAGTTCCCGGGCATTTACCTTCATGGCCACGCGGCGATGGTGGGCATTGGTCAGTATATAAGGGGCCGCTGCAAAGGCTGCCTTTCTTATTTGCCCGTAAATTTCATTCGTCCTGGTCATTACCTCCATGAACGACTCCTCCATCCCGATTTCCCGGATTGCCGGCGGCACGGTAACCCCAAGGGTGGGGTCATAATCCTGGACGGTGAGAGTGGCCATACGGTGCCGTTTCAACTGGGCGAAACAACTGGCGCTTACCGTCAGCTCAAAGAGGAGGTCCACCTGTTCGAACTCCCGCAGGACAGGATCATAGGCTCGAATATGGCGCAGGGCAGTCCGCATCATCTCCAGCCGCTGCTCCTCATCCATCTTTCCGGCCAGGATAAAGCAATCTGTCAGGGAACGATCCGAGGAAGAATGGATCATCCCCGCCAGCACCCGCAGGTCGGCGTCAGGGGTGGCATGCACCAGGGTAACGGCGGGAAGATCCCCCGCTGGCGGTAGACGCGGCGTTGTTTGTTGCAATAGCGGCGAGGGTTTCAGCGAGGAAACCATCTCGCGGAGTTCCTGGCGTGTCAACCGATCATAGTCGGTCGCCTCCGTATAGCGAACCAGGGAAGGGGCTACGGATTTGGTGCTCTTGAACAGGGCGGCGCTGAAATCCCTGGCTTCGGCAAGGGGGTGGGCGGCCAGACGCCGGAGCATCAGTTCCAGATTCCTGGCGTTGAGGGTCATGCCTAACTGTGTTTCCGTTGCCAGGGCAATCGCGTAGCGGGCGTCTTCTTTGGCCCAGCCTTCCAGCAGCGAGCGGTTGGCCGGATCACCGGCCAGGTCCGGGTGCTTCGCAAAGACATGGGGTCGCAGCCGCTCGTAGCAGGCATGGTAGTATTCATTCTGGCGCCTGATTGTTTCCGCAAACGGGGCTTCGAGGCCGGCCTCTTTGATTTCGGCGGGGATCACGAAGTCATCCTTGAAAAGGACATACCGCTGTGATTTCTCCGTATACGAGCAGAGGCGGAATTTCTCGATATCCTCGACGAGGAGGCGAGAGACGCCCAGGACATCGATGTTGAACACCGCATGTTCCGCAATGGAGCTGTGCCCCATCTCGAAGACAATATTCCGGTTGGACTGCCTGGCCTTGTCCACCTCCCCCCGCGCCGCCGCCCGCAGCTCATGGACCGCCTTGGGAGACCTGCTGATCCGGGCATAAGCGGCGGCGATCGTCTCCGGCGTCAGCTCTTCGAGGTCCTCACAAAGATCCTCTAGATCCATGATGGTTTCATAATCGATATTGTAACCGGCAAGGATAACTTTCATAGCCTTATCTCTCTAATGGGATTAGGGCTTTTGTATATGAACTCCCTTTTATTATCAAGGAAATTAGTCCATCTGCCGGAATCCGATCTTCGCCAAGGTTGATGAACCCGTAAAAATTCTAAAATTGGCTATAATCGACGGCTTCGTAAAAAGATTCGCAGGCAAGGCGCGCCAATCTTGAGGAATGAGGCGTACTTGTCGTACGCCGCAGTGACGAAGGATGCAGCGCAACGCAGCATCCGGACTTTTTACGAAGTCGTCAAGGTTAACTCTTGACAGGAAGGTACAAAAAAAGGATAAGGGTGGGAAATCGTTAAACAACAATAAGGAATCAGAAGATGAATAAAGTACAAGTCATTAACAGGTACGACAACATCGGGAAGGCTGGGGTATGAAGCCGATCATTGCCATTATCGGCCGGCCCAACGTGGGCAAGTCCACCCTGTTTAACCGTCTGGCCCGGAAGAACAAGGCGATCGTCATCGACGAGCCGGGGGCGACGAGGGACCGGAACTATGCCGAGGGCGACTGGCAGGGGCGCCCCTTCATTCTCATCGACACCGGCGGTTTTGAACCCACCGCTGACGGTATCCTCGCCCAGATGCGGGAGCAGACAACCCTGGCTATCGAAGAGGCTGATATCATTCTGTTTCTTCTGGACGGCCGGGACGGCCTGACTCCCGCAGACCGGGATATTGCCGGCATCCTCAGGGAAATCAAGAAGCCCGTTTATTATGTCGTCAATAAGATCGATGGGCCGAAACACGAGGATCTCGGTTATGATTTTTTTGGCCTGGGAGTCGATAAACTCTTTACCCTCTCCGCCCAGCATGGCCCCGGCATTGATGATCTGATGAACGACCTGGCTTATCTCCTTCCGGAGGAAGAAGCCGCTCCGGAAGACGAAGAACAGATCCGGATCGCCGTCATCGGCAAGCCCAATGTGGGGAAATCGTCGTTGATCAACAAGATATTGGGCTACGAACGCACGATTGCGAACCCGATCCCCGGAACGACCCGTGATTCCATCGATACGCCTTTTGAACGGGAGGGGAAAAAGTATCTCCTCATCGACACAGCGGGAATTCGCCGGAAGAGCCGCGTGAGCCTTACCCTGGAGAAATACAGCGTCGTCCAGGCCCTTAAGGCTATCGGACGTTGTGATATCGCCCTGATCCTTATCGACGCCGTCGAGGGGATGACGGAACAGGACGTCAAGATCGCCGGATTGGCCCATGAAAAGGGGACGGCCTGCATTATCGTCGTCAATAAGTGGGATGCCGTGGCCAAGGATAACGAGACCATCGGCCGCTATGTGTTCGACATCAAGGATAAGGCCAAGTTCCTCGATTTTGCTCCGATTATTTTCATCTCCGCCCTCTCGGGGCAGCGGGTGGTGAAGATCTTCGATCTGATCACAACGGTTTATGACCAATTTACCCGCCGGATCACCACGGGAGATCTCAACCGGGCGGCCCGGGTATTCACGGACAGGAACCCCCCGTCCCGGTCCCAGGGGAAGCCCAACAGCTTTGCCTATGTGACTCAGGTCGCCGTCAAGCCGCCAACCTTTGTCTTTTTCGTCCGCGATCCCAAGGCAGTCCACTTTTCCTATGAACGCTATCTGATGAATCAGCTTCGGGAGGCCTTTGGCTTTGACGCGGCGCCGCTGCGGATCTTTTTCAAGAAAAAGTCAAAAGATGTCGGGACGACTTGAGCTAAAGAAATACCCCACTCGCCTTATGTACAGCCGTCGGAAGCGGCAAGATTTGGTTTATTGAATACGATTCAAAAGATGCGAGGATACGACAGTGGATTTTCCGTTCCTGTAAAAGAGGGGATGCTTACTTGTCAAGCATGTGGCGATTTTTGAGAATATGCAACATTACAATCGAAAAGATAGACTCCATCAATGACTATTTTGAACCAGATCTTTTTAAAGTTCAAGTTGAAACAATTGTTTTGTCTCTTCATCTGATGGAAAAAGAAACTCTACCCGGAGTTCCTGTGTAGTCAAATCAAGAGGAGTTCCAAGTGTAGTAATCATCGTGAAAAAGCTTGCTTTCCTTGAATTCTTTTCCAAGATCAAACTCATTATTGGAAGATTACTGTCGATTTGAAAATCAATCGCCTCGCTGCTGCGCCTTAACTGTGAAATTTCTTTGTATAATGCGACCAATTCATCATTTTGGGTTGAGACCACCTCTTCCCATAATCGAACAAGCAGAAAGTGTTCTACGGCAGGCCAGCCTTTAACATAATTACGCAAGCCATCTTCTGAGAAAAGGATACGAATCGCATTGTCATACTTTTTTAGGGCTTTTTCTCCTGCATAAAAATCTACAATTTTGTCATAGCCTGAGTTTTTCATGAGAATCCGATAACCTGTATTAACCACGAAAGCAGGGTACGGTTCGTGTTGTTCTATCATTCGTCTTAAAGCTCCTCTGACAATCTCCATTTTTTGTCCTTCAAATGGCGGTTCTTCAAACTCAGGGGCATAACCGGCTGCCATCAAAAAGGCATTTCGGTGCCTGAAGGGCAATTTTAGCGAATGCGCAATTTTTAAAACCAGATCACGGCTGGGGTTGGACTTGCCTGTTTCCACAAAACTCAAATGCCTGGGAGAAATGTCAACGTCCAGTGCCAGATCCATCTGGCTTACTCTGTTTAACTGCCTCCAGAAGCGCAACGTTTCACCGACCGGTTCATGTTTTTTCTCCTTTTTTATCAAATTTTGCATAAATCTTACCTCCAAGGTAATAGACTTCGTTACCGGCAATGATATAATTATCGGCAAGAGAATTCAATTACCTTGAAGGTTATCATTAAATATAAATTGATATTGAAGGGAGAGAAACTATGAACGCATTCAGAATTCTGTTAGTTGTGATTTTTACATGCATTATCATTTACACACCCATTGTCGGAATAAATCACGGATGGAACCTGTTCCCGGTTTTCTTTGGCGATATGGCGGCAATGACCTGGGCCGGGCAGTTCAATTTAGACTTCACGGGCTTTCTGACCCTATCCGGATTATGGCTCTCCTGGCGACATCATTTCTCACCTGGCGGACTCGCATTAGGGGTGCTGGGCTTCTTTGGCGGCATGAGCGTGCTCGCCCCTTATCTCCTTTTTGCCAGTTATAAGGCAAAGGGAGACATGAAAGTGGTGCTTTTGGGGAAAGGTAGGGCTGGTAATTAAAAGGCCGCTTGCTATATAATACAATTGTTAATGAATACACTACCGAATTAAAGGAGCTATCCCTCCCCTTTCCCTTGACGCATGATTGTTTTTTAAGTATGGAAACACCCTGATCTATACAAAAATACTGTATCAATAAAAAAAGGGAGGGGTATATGGAACTCAGGTCATTTGGGCGTGTCTTTTTATCTTGGATCATCATTGCCGGACTGGTTGGCCTTTTTGCCGGTCCTGCCGCGGCGGCGGACACAATCAAACTGGGCGTTGCCGGTTCTCACAGCGGTGATTTGGCCTCTTATGGCTTGCCGACCAAACGGGCGGCGGAATTGGTAGCCAAGGAATTCAACGCCAAAGGCGGCGTGCTTGGGAAAAAAGTGGAAATCCTTTCCGAAGACGATGTCTGCAAACCGGAACTGGCCACGAACACAGCAACCAAACTGGTTTCCCGAGGGGCCCATGTCGTCTTGGGGCACATCTGCAGCGGGGCTACCAAGACCGCCCTGGGGATCTACAAAGACGCCGGAATCGTAACCATGTCCTCCTCGGCGACCAATCCCGAGCTTACCCAGAGCGGCAAATACCCGAATTTCTTCCGGACCATCGCCTCCGACGACGCTCAGGCGAAACTGGATGCCAATTTTGCCATGGATGTCCTGAAGGTCAAGAAGATCGCCATTCTTCATGATAAAGGTGATTATGGGAAAGGTCTGGCAGAATATGCCAGGAGCTTTATCGAAGCCTCTAAAAAGGCCCAGGTTGTCGTTTTTGAGGGGATTACCCCCGGGGCCGTCGATTATTCCGCGGTCGTGAACAAAATCAAGCAGTCAGGGGCGGAAGCGGTGATATATGGAGGCTATCATCCCGAGGCCTCGTCCATTGTGATTCAGATGCGCAAGAAAAAAATGGACACCCTCTTCATCTCCGACGATGGTGTGAAGGACGATACCTTTATCAAGGTGGCTGGTAAGGCCGCAGAAGGGGTTTACGCCTCGGGTCCCAAGGATACCACCAAAAACCCCCTGGCCATTGCCGCCATTGCGGCCAATAAAAGCACCTACAACACTGATCCGGGGGCCTTCTTCCTGAATGGATACGCCGCTGCCCAGGCCCTCCTCAATGCGATTCAAAAGGCGAAATCCACCAAGTATGAAGCTGTTGCCAAGGCGTTGCGCACCTACCCGGTGGACACTCCCCTGGGGAAGATCAAGTTTGACAGTAGGGGCGACGCCATCGGCGTTGGTTTTTCCATGTACCAGGTGAAAAACGGCGTCTATGTCGAGGTTCCCGCGGCCGCGTCGGCGACGGCAAAAAAGAAGAAATAAGTGGACTACTTTTTTGAATTGTTTCTTGGTGGATTGACCCGGGGCAGTATCTACGCCCTTATCGCCCTCGGCTATACGATGGTTTACGGGATCATCGAGTTGATCAATTTCGCTCACGGAGAGATTTACATGATCGGGGCCTTCACGGCCCTGATCGTGTCTTCGGTCCTGGCGTTTGCCGGTCTGTCGGGTCTGTCGGTCCTCTTTTTGGCGGCGTCGGTGGCGATCATTTATTCCGCCGCCTATGGCTTCACGGTGGAAAAGATCGCCTATAAGCCCCTCCGCCAGGCGCCCCGCCTTTCTCCCCTGATCAGCGCCATCGGCATGTCCATCTTCCTTCAAAATTACGTGATGTTGGCCCAGACATCGGATTTTCTGCCCTTCCCAAACCTCCTTCCCGAGTTGACCTTTCTGGAAAGATACGGGCTGAAGATCGGTTCTTCGGAATTTATCATCCTGGTGACGACGGCAGTTTCCATGGTCCTCCTGACGCTGCTGATCAAGTTTACGAAGATGGGCAAGGCCATGCGGGCGACGGCCCAGGACCGCAATATGGCCATGCTCGTCGGCGTCGATGTCAACCGGACCATTTCCTACACCTTCATCATCGGTTCCGTCCTGGCGGCCATCGGCGGGGTCCTCATCGCCTCCCACATCGGCCGGATCAACTTCTACATCGGCTTCATCGCCGGGATCAAGGCCTTTACCGCCGCGGTTCTCGGCGGGATCGGATCGATTCCCGGGGCCGTTCTGGGGGCCTTCATTCTCGGCTGGACGGAGAGCTTCGCCACGGGCTATGTATCCAGCGATTACGAAGATGTTTTTGCCTTTGTCCTTCTCGTCTTGATCCTCATCGTTCGTCCCTCCGGGCTCCTGGGCCGCTCCACGGTCCAAAAGGTGTAGGAGGCTAACCCCATGAACGCCTTCGCCCAAATCCGCCAATCCCTGATCATCGCCCTGTGGTTCGTGTTCCTAACCTTTCCTATCCTGGCTGTCCGCGTCAACACTATCGAAAAGGTCGTCGAATGGCGCTGGCCGAACATGATCTATGTAGGGATCGGGAGTTTCTTGATCTCCTTTGTCTGGCGGTATTTCCTGGAAAGAAAGGATCAGGGGGCGGCGACAGTGGCGACCCCTTCCGTTCAGGCGACGACGGTGACAGAGTTAACAGAGGCCAGGCAAGCCGGCGCCAAGACAGCTAAGGCTCCGGCCGCAGCAGCGGGGAAACCCTTCATGCAGCGCCTCATGGCCGAGCCGCGGTTGTACCGTCCCGTCTTGATTGTCCTTTCCCTTTTCGGCCTTGCCTTTCCCTTCCTGCCCTTTGCCTCGACCTACCAGATCAACATTGTCACCAACGCCCTCCTCTATATCATGCTGGGGTTGGGACTGAATATCGTGGTAGGGCTGGCCGGTTTACTCCATCTGGGTTATGTGGCTTTTTACGCCGTCGGGGCTTACAGCTACGCCCTCCTCTATTACCATTTCGGGATCGGCTTCTGGGTGGCCCTGCCCATCGGCGCCCTTTTCGCGGCCATATTCGGAATTCTCCTCGGCTTTCCCGTCCTGCGCCTCCGGGGAGACTATCTGGCTATCGTCACCCTTGGTTTTGCCGAGATCACCCGCCTGGTCCTGGAAAACTGGAATGGATTCTCCTTTGGCCCGAGCGGTATCGCCGGCATCCCCCGTCCGGGCCTCTTCGGCATGGAGATGGACCTCCACCAAGTGACGATCTATATCTATTTTCTCATGATTGCCCTTTGTCTGTTTACGATCTTTGTGGTCAACCGCCTCCAGAACTCCCGCATTGGCCGGGCCTGGGTAGCCCTCCGGGAAGATGAAGTAGCCTGTGAGGCCATGGGGGTCGATCCCACGATGGCCAAACTGACGGCCTTTGCCCTCGGTTCCACCTGGGCGGGGCTGGCCGGAGTGGTCTTTGCCGCCAAGACGACCTTCGTCAACCCGGCGAGTTTTACTTTTCTGGAATCGGCCATGATCCTCTCCATCGTTGTCCTGGGAGGCATGGGCTCCATCGTGGGGGTAATCATCGGCGCCTTCATTCTCATCCTCCTGCCCGAATATCTGCGGGCCTTCAGTGAATACCGGATGCTCCTGTTCGGCTTGATTATGGTGGTCATGATGATCTTCCGGCCCCAGGGGATCATCGTCGGCATCCGCCAGATTTATGAATTCAAGAAAGCGTCCGCAAAGGAAGGCAACCGGCAATGATGGAACCCCTTCTGGACGTGAAAGAACTGACTATGGATTTTGGCGGCCTGCGGGCCCTCGACAAGGTCAGCCTTCAGGTCCTTCCCGGCGAGATCGTGGCCCTGATCGGTCCCAACGGTGCGGGGAAAACGACCTTTTTCAATTGCATAACAGGTATTTACAAGCCGACGGGGGGAGATGTGTTCGTGACGCCGCCGGGGAAGAAACAGCGGCGGATCAACGGCATGAAGACCCATCGGGTGACGGCGCAGGGTATGGCGAGAACCTTTCAGAACATCCGCCTCTTTCCGGAAATGACGGTATTGGAGAACGTCATGATCGGCCGTCACTGCCGCTCCCGGGCGGGTGTCCTGGGGGCGATCCTCCGTGATAGAGCGACTCGCCGGGAGGAGAAAGACATTGTCGATACGAGTTACGCCATCCTGGAGAAAATGGGTCTGGCCGGGGAAGTAAATGAGCTGGCCAAGAATCTTCCCTACGGGGACCAGCGGCGCCTGGAGATCGCCCGGGCGATGGCCACGACGCCCTTCCTGCTCCTCCTCGATGAACCGGCGGCGGGAATGAACCCCCGGGAAACGGACGCCCTTGAGGAACTGATCCGTCGTATCTGCAAGGAAGATAATATCGCCGTCCTCATGATCGAACACGACATGCGTATTGTAATGAGCATCTCCAGCCGCATCTATGTGCTGGACTACGGCCGGATGATCGCGGCGGGAACTTCGGTGGAGATCATGGAGAATCCCGTAGTGATCAAGGCCTATCTGGGCGAAGAAGACACAGATGTGCCGGCTTCGTAAAAAGTCCGGATGCTGCGTTGCGCTGTATCCTTCGTCACTGCGGCGTACGCCAAGTACGCCTCATTCCTCTGGTTCCGGGAGCGCATCCCAGAGGACTGCCTAAGCAGGGCGACGGGGCGCTTTTTAGAAAAAATGAGTCCTTGCCGGTGCGCGCCGTCAGGCAAGCACTTTGCGCGCCTTGCCTGCAGATCTTTTTACGAAACCGGCAATTTTGGCCAATTATTTGACAATTAACGGATTCATCAAATTATGACGAATGTTCTTGAACTGATCAATGTCCAGACCTATTACGGCAACATCCAGGCCCTGAAGGACATCAATCTCCAGGTGGGTGAGGGGGAGATCATCACCCTGATCGGCGCCAACGGGGCCGGCAAATCGACGACCCTCATGTCCATCTCCGGCATTGTTCCTCCCCGTTCCGGAGAAATCCGCTTTATGGGCAAGAGTCTCGCGGGCGTTAGTCCCGACAGGATCGTGGCCCTGGGGATATCTCAGGTTCCAGAGGGACGCAGGATATTTCCCTGGCTGACGGTCACGGAGAATCTCGATATGGGGGCATTCCTGAGAAAAGATAAAGACGGGGTCAAAAAGGATATGGCCCATATCTTCGAACTCTTCCCCATTCTCGCGGAGCGGCGCAATCAGCAGGGGGGAACCCTCAGCGGCGGGGAGCAGCAGATGCTCGCCATTTCCCGGGCTCTCATGGCCCGCCCCCGTCTACTCCTCCTCGACGAGCCTTCCCTGGGCCTGGCTCCCATTTATGTCCGCCTGATCTTTGACATTATACGAAAAATCAACCGGGAAAACGGGACGACGATCTTTCTCGTGGAACAGAACGCCAACATGGCCCTGAAGGTGGCCCACCGCGGCTACGTCATGGAAACCGGCCGCATCGTCATGGCCGATACGGCGGAGAGTCTCCGCAACGATGAAGGAGTCAAACGGGCTTATCTGGGGGTATGAAGGCAGTGTTCCGCCCCCTTCAAGGGGGAGGTTTGGAGGGGGATGGGGTTCTATGACGGAGCAGAATATGTTTGAATCAAAGGTAATTATCGAATCCCTGCCGATTGGCGGCCCGGATGAGGCCGAACGCAGGATCTACTCTGAGAAGGGCGAGATGGCCCAGATCATCAACCGCGAAGATGATTCCTTCCGGCAGATCGTTTACTGGGACATCGACTCCCCCCGGACCGGCGTAGACAGGGGGCATCACTATCACCAAAAGAAAACGGACCGGTTGTATGTGATCTCCGGCGAGGTCGAGCTCCTCCTGGAAGATCCTCAGACCGGCGAGAAGACCACGGCGAAACTCAAGACCGGAGATCGCGTCCTCATTGCCCCCGGCATCGCCCACGCCGTCCGCTCCCTGACCTATGCCCAGGTCCTCGAATACGCCCCCGATCCTTATGATCCAGCCGACACGTATCCTTACAAACTTATTGACAAATAAACGTTGTGGATTATCTTGACAGCACGGGTCCAATCTTTTAGGCTCACCGTACATGAGCGTCAAGACAACATCAGCAGCCAAAGGTAAGCCTTTTCTTGCCCTCGCCTTCCTGAGCATGATCTGGGGTTATAACTGGGTGGTCATGAAGGAAGGGCTCCGCTTCTGCGACCCCTTTGTATTTGCGGCTATCCGGGTATCCCTGGCTGCCGCCTTCCTATTCGTCATCCTGGCCTGGTCAAAAAAATCCGTCCGTCCGCGGCAGGTGAAGTTGACCATCCTCCTGGGATTGCTTTCCACGACCTTTGGGCTGGGCCTTCCCATGTGGGCCCTGGCCAGCGGCGGAGCGGGGAAGACGGCCATCCTCCTGTACACCATGCCGTTCTGGGTTATTCTTCTTGCCTGGCCCATATTGGGCGAAAAAATGAGAGGCCTGGAATGGCTGGCCGTAATTCTCGCCTTCACGGGCCTGGCCCTGATGATGGATTTCCATGCCGTCGGGGTAAAACTCTGGTCAAGCATCATTGCCGTGGTCGCGGGAATAGCGTGGGCGGGAAGCGCCATTGTCACCCGGATCATGAGGCGAAGCCGGGAGTTCGACCTCCTCTCTGTCACGACCTGGCAGATGATTTATGGTGCGGGACCGCTGATAATAATTTCCCTCATCCTGCCGGCGCCTCCTATTCAATGGACTCCCGTATTCGTTGTCGCCATGACCTATAATGTGATTTTCACGAGCGTCATCGCCTTCCTGCTCTGGTTTTACATCCTGGAAAGGGTTCCGGCGGGGATGGCGACGATGGGCACCCTGGCGACGCCGGTGATTGCCATTGTCGCCGCTGCCCTCCAGCTTGGCGAAATACCGTCCTTACGGGAGGGCGCCGGGATCATTTTGATTCTGTCTGGGATAGGCTTCCTGAGCGCCATCGCTATCCTGAGAACCCGCCGGTTAGGAAGGATTCAATAAAGTCAGGGCGATCATGAACATGGTATGGGAGGAAGCACTCCGGGAGATAACGGTTGAGAAGGCCTGCCCCAGTTTTTCCGCCCGGGTGGCGTAGGAGTCCTCACTGGTCAGGCGGTGCAGGCGGATGAGATTGTAAAAGGCGACGCTGTTTCCGGAGGGTATGGCGCCGTCAAAGCTTTCCTTTGGGCGGAGGGGGATATCCTTCTGATCATCGGCGCCCATAAAATAACCGCCCTGCTTTTCATCCCAGAAATGGCAATCCAGAATCTCCTGGAGGGAACGGGCCGCCGCGAGGAACGAAGCATCGCCGGAATAGTCGTGACATTCGAGCAATCCCCAGATAAGAAAGGCGTAATCATCGGCAAACGCCCCTGCCGAAGCAGACCCGTCCCGCCACCGGTGACGGAGGCGTCCGTCAGAATCTCTCAGATGTTCCTCGATAAAAAGATAGGCCCGGCGGGCAGCCTCAAAATACGCCGGTTCCGCAAAAGCAGCCGCTCCCCGGGCCAGGGCCGCAATCATGAGGCCATTCCAGTCCGTCAGGATCTTGTCGTCTCTGTGGGGACGAACCCGTCTTTCCCGGACGGCGAAGAGCCTTTCCCGGGCCTTTGACAGCTTGTCCTCCAAAGCGTTCTCCGTTATCCCCCATGCCGAGGTAAGGCGGGCGGTGGCCTCGAGGCGATGGAGGATGTTTTCCCCGGTCCGCCTGCCCGTGGCCTCTTCTACGAAATTTCCTTCCTCCTCCAGACCATAGGCTTCAACAAAAAGTTCGGCTTCATCCTTTCCCAGAACCCTTTCAATTTCCTCTTCCGTCCAGAGATAGAATTTCCCTTCTCTTCCTTCGCTGTCTGCATCCTCGGCGCCGTAAAAACCCCCTTCGGGAGCCGTCATGTCCCGCAGCACGTAAGTGATAATCTCCCGGGCCGTCCGGCCGAAAACCGCCTCCCCGGTAGCCAGAAAAGCCTCGGTATAGGCCAGGCAGAGGAGGGACTGGTCGTAGAGCATCTTTTCAAAATGGGGGAGGAGCCACTGCCGGTCCGTAGAGTAGCGGTGAAATCCATAGCCGAGATGATCGCATATCCCGCCGGCGCGCATGAGCCGCAGGGTGTCGGCCGCCATGTGCACGGCCTTGTCCTTCCCCCTTGCCTTCCCGTAGCGGAGAAGAAAGACAAGCTGGTGGGGCATGGGAAATTTGGGTGGAGGACCGAAACCGCCCCAGGTTTCGTCATATCTGGACATCAACTCTTCGTAAGCCTCGTCGGCAAGGGCCGCCGCCAGCGGTTCGCCGGGCGCCAAGCGTTGGTCCTCCCTTTTCAGCAGGCTCAGGATGTGATTGGCGGACTGGATGATTTCGCTCCGCCTGTTTTTCCAGGCCTGCTTTAACTGGGGGATGAGCTCCCGCAGACCTGTCCGGCCGAACCGGCTGTCCTTGGGGATGTAAGTGGCGGCAAAAAACGGGCTTTTATCCGGGGTCATGAAGATGGTCAGGGGCCAGCCGCCGCCACCCGTCATCATCTGGCCGGCGGTCATATAGAATTTATCGATGTCGGGGCGCTCCTCCCGGTCCACCTTGATACAGACAAAGGCATCGTTCATCAAGGCGGCCACGTCGGGATCTGCAAAAGATTCATGGGCCATGACATGGCACCAGTGGCAGGTGGAATAGCCACTGGAAAAAAAGACGGGCTTATCTTCCCGGGTGGCCCGGGCAAAGGCCTCTTCTCCCCAGGGATACCAGTCCACAGGATTTTCGGCGTGTTGCAGGAGGTAGGGACTTTTTTCGTGGCAGAGCCGGTTGGTCATGGCAATTTATCCTAATATGTCAGCGGTCATTTTTTCCAATGCCGCGGAGGGATTTTTTCGGAAATGCAAACGGATTACCCGGCGGCCACTGTTGATAAGTGCTTGCCGGTCACCCATCGCCTGGGCAGCCTTGAGGGCGGCAAAGGTGATGGATGAGGACGACTGCCCGGGTTCATCGGGGATGGGGGCGTCTTCCCGGTCGTCAGCGGTGATCTGGATGAACAACCCTGCCCCCCGGTCCCCTTTGTGGAGCTGCCCGGTGGAATGGAGATACCGGGGCCCATAACCGACCGTGGTTGCCAGGCGATATCTGTCCCGGATGCGGAGGCGCAAGTTCGCCAGGGCCAGATCCATCTCCTCCGTGGGTTCAACATAGGCTTGGAGGGCAATGTAATCACCTGCCTTTGCCTGACCAAGAAAGTCTTTTAAGGACGTAACATCTCCATAAATATCCATGGCTTCTGAAGACCAGGCAGGCGTCTCTTCGGGGAGCTTGCCCTGGTCCCGGTAAGCGGCGACCATTTGTCGGGCCAGCACCTTGGCCGCCTCGACATCGGGCTGGTCAAAGGGGTTGATCCCCAACCGCTCCCCGGCGACGGCGGTCGCCATCTCCCAGCGCAAGATCTCTCCTCCCAGGGCATAAGGTTCTTCCATCGCAAGCTCTATGACGGGATGACCGGCCTGACGGAGGGCCGCCAACAGGTCATTGTGCCGGTTGTCTTCCCCAATGCCTACACTGATGAAGACCCGGTCGTCGCCGTAGACCTCCGGTGATCCCGGCGGCTCACCGACAATGGGAAGAATTCCCTGGCCATCCTTGCCCATGCTTTCCGCAATAAGTTGCTCCAGCCAGGCGCCGAAACTCTCGATCTGGGGGGATATAAAGAAAGTAGCCTTGTCCCGCCCCGCCTTTGCCAACTCGCCCAAGGCTGCACCCAGCAAGGCGGCGCTGACAACAGTTTCTCCCGGCGTTGTGCCGCTACTCTTCCGGCCGTCACCGGGGGAGGATTCATTTCCTTTCCCTTCTCCTCTTCCCGTCCGTCTGTCGGCAGGCAGGTCCGCGAAATTGCTTGATCCCGGCGCTCTTTCCCTCTCCCCCTCCATACGGGCAAAGGTAAGGAGCCGTCCTACATCCATGCCAATGAGGGCCCCGGGGACAAGGCCGAAACAGGACAGGACCGAAAACCGCCCCCCGATGTCCGGGTCGTTCAGGAAGGTATGACGGAAATTAAGTCGCTCCGCCCAGTCGGCAATCCCGCTGCCCGGATCGGTGATGGCGATAAAATGGCGCCCCGCCTCTTCCGGACCCAGCGCTGCCAGGACCTGGTTATAGAAATATTTCATGAAGGAGAAGGTCTCGACGGTGCCCCCGGACTTAGTGGAAACAATGAACAGGGTCCGGGAGAGATCAAGACTCCGGGCGAAGGAAAGGACCGTTGCCGGATCGGTGCTGTCGAGAATGGCAAGCTCCAGATAGCCTGGCTTGACGCCGAATACCTTCCCGAAGGTCTCCGGTCCCAGGCTCGATCCCCCCATCCCGAGGAGGAGGGCCTGACGGTATCCATCATGACGGACAGATTCAACAATGGCGTCTATTTCTGCGAGGCGATCCCCCATGTTCCAGGGACTATCCAGCCATCCCAGACGATTGGAGATCTCGGCGGGAGAGGGCTTCCAGACCGTGTAATCCCTCGTCCAGATCCGCTCCGTGATGTGTTCAGCCTGCAAAGCGGCAAGCGCCTTCTCGATGGTGGTCTGGTAAGAACCCGGGTAAAAATTATCCTTCATTTGCCGTCACCTCCGTCAAAAATACCTTATGTTCCCTTGATGCTCATCCGGCAGAAAAAGCGGTATCAACATGTAGATTATTCCGCTTCCAAATCAAAGATGATATCAAGGCGGCAAGGCAGAGGCGACGCAGGCGTATTTCTCATACGTCGAGGAGCCGATTGCCGATGCCAACTAAGATAGCGCTTTGATGTGGAAGCGGAATTACTTTGTCATAACGCAAGGGTAAATACAACTGTTTTTGCTTGATTGGCGATTTCCTTATTGACGGAATGGGTCGGATGCAATAATCTTGGGCAAATTATAACGTGTCCGCAACAATTCCTGAGAAACCCTCCCCTCCAAGGGGAGGGCCGGGGTAGTGATGGGTTTCATACAGCCGTTAACTGGATAGAACGGCGCAAATGAGGGAGTCATAATGCCTGCCATTATCAGAAGGGACCCACCGGCCCTGATATTTGTGTTTGTTTCTCTTGCCTTCGTTTTCCTTTCGTTTGCCTGCTCTGACAAGCCGGCCCCCGTATCTTCGGGTGGCAAATCCGCCATCAATGTCCTCCGGGACCCCATCCAGGAACCCTGTGACCCGATGCCGACTTACCAAAAGCAGATTACCGGTGGCAGCGTGACCATAACGCCGGTGGCGACATATCGGATATCCGGGGAAGTCATGTCCAAGAGAAAATACACCAGCGGCTGGGGGGCCGAGATCATGCCCTTCGATCTGGCCTTGGTGTGGGGCATGCTGACGTATCCCCATGTAATGAAAGAACTGTCTATAAAACATGACAGCACCCGGATGGCTTGGTTCCGGGTAAAGGGAGACGATCCCCCCGTCGATTTCGACTACGCCATGTCCCACGGTTCCAATAACCACATCATCCCCGCAAACGAAAATATCCGGAAGATCGTCGATGATCAGATCAGGATTCATGACCGGGTCGTCCTGGAAGGTTACCTGGTCAATGTGGAAGGCCGCAATAAAGAGCAGGGAATAACGCTCAAGAGCAGCCTTTCCCGGGAGGACACAGATCGCGGGGCCTGTGAAATCATCTACGTCACCGGCGTGCAGATAGAAAGGAAAAAGTAAAAAATGAAGGCCACAGCTATTGTCGGAAGTTACCGGATATAGGCGATTATATTGATGAAAGCACAAGAAATTCAGACTCGCCTGGAGGAGCTTGGCGACCCGGAAAAGGCGCAGATCCACCAGCGGTTCTTCAAAACCGGCCCGGGTGAATATGGTGAGGGCGATGTCTTTCTCGGGATCCGGGTTCCCGAGACGAGAAAGCTGGCCCGGGAATATCAGACCCTCTCCCTTCCGGAGACGATCAAGCTCCTCCAATCCCCACTACATGAAGCAAGGCAACTGGCCCTTTTCATTCTGGTGAGGGCATATGGGAAGGGAGATGCGGCGCTTCAGGAGCAGATCTATCATCTGTACCTGCAAAATACCCGGTTCATCAACAATTGGGATCTGGTGGACGCCTCCGCCGAACATATCGTCGGACCCTGGTTGGGGCGCCACAGCAAGACGCCCCTTTATAACCTGGCAAAATCGGAGCTCATCTGGGAGCGCCGGATTGCCATCATGGCCACCTTTCACTACATCAAAAAGGGGGAGTTCGACCCAACCTTCCGGATTGCCGAGCTCCTCCTGGCTGATAAACACGACCTGATTCACAAGGCGACGGGCTGGATGCTCCGGGAGATCGGCAAGCGCAATCTCGCCGTGGAAGAATCGTTTCTGAAAACCCACTTCCGGCAGATGCCAAGAACCATGCTCCGCTACGCCATCGAGAAGTTCCCAGAAGACCTCCGGCAGCAATATCTGCGGGGGGAAAGGCATCCTTACACTAATATTGATGTTGACAGGTCATGCAAATCTCTGTAGTGTTTTGTGAAGATGAAAAGGAAAACAAATTTCGATCAATATCTTGAGGAACAACTCAAAGATCAGGGTTTTGCCGAACGTTTCAAAAAAGCCGGTGAGGCATGGGATGTCGCGTTGGAGCTGGCTGCCTTGAGAAAGGAATCCGGCCTTTCGCAGAAGAAGCTTGCCAAACGGGTGGGCACGACCCAGCAGCAAATCAGCCGACTCGAATCACCGTCCTACGAAGGCCATTCCTTGAGCATGCTCAGAAGGGTCGTCGAGGCCCTCGGCGCCACGATTCATATTGAACTGCTAAGCCGAATGCAAAAAAAAGACATCGGGATTTTCGAAGGCAAACCCGATTACAAAACGCAATCAGGCAAGGATGAAATTAAGAAAAAAACGGGAAGTAGAATTATTATTATCGCCGGACCGAATGGCGCCGGAAAGACCACCTTTGCCGGGGAATTCCTGCCGAAGGAAGCCGATTGTCCGATTTTTATCAACGCGGATTTAATCGCAGCGGGATTTTCACCCTTCGACCAGGACCGGGTGGCAATCAAGGCTGGTCGGTTGATGCTGGAAGAAATATTCAATCATATCATCAGTAATGACAGTTTTGCATTTGAAACCACGCTTAGTGGTCGGATGTATGCCAAGCACATGAAGTTATGGCAGAAGCAAGGATATACAATAAAGCTTTTCTTTCTGCGTTTGAACTCTCCCGAACTGGCAATGGCCAGGGTTCACCAGCGAGTTCGAGAAGGTGGCCACAACGTACCGGAACAGACAATTCGCAGACGCTTCACAGCAGGCATGCGCAATTTTGAAGAAATTTATAAACCAATAGTAGATGAATGGGCGCTTTATGACAATTCTTCAAGCACACCCATCCTAATCGAAGAGGGAGCAAAACAGTGACATCAAAAAAAGAGGGATCGAGTAATAATGAAAAACAACGTGACCCCGATTTTATCAATGCCGAAATAGCAATGAAGCGGGCGGCCCAAAAGGCGCGTAAGCGGGCTTTGCAGGCGGGTATTGGTGTCATGGTGTATCGTGATGGCCGGATTATAGAAGAAAAACCCGATCTTGAAGGATAACAACTGTTGCATTTTTTGCAATGGTTCAAAACGAGGGAAGCCGCACTGTCGAACGGCAATTCGTTCCCCAGTTTTTTTAACTATCACAGAATGTTTCGTATTATAATGCTATGATATCTTGATATTTATTCCGAATTGATGTATTGAGTGCAACCAATTCGATCTACTGATCTTAAAGAGCGATATTCGCATCAGGAGATAAACGAACAATGGACAATCGATTCTTCGAACGGCCCATCCTCAACTCTCCTTACTCTTATCCGCTACGCTACTGGGAACTTGATGACCAGGGCCAACCAACGCAGCAAATAATCGAAAACCGCCGTCGCACCGAGTTCTGCCGGGTGGCTGAGGCGCACCCCCGGGTCCGGGCCTACGTGAAAAACCACAACCTCGGCTTGGAAGTGCCTTACCGCTATGACTCCGAGACGCGGCGATACATTCCTGATTTTATTGTGCTTGTGGACGACGGCAACGGAGGGGACGACCCCCTCCACCTGATTGTTGAAATCAAGGGCTACCGCCGCGAAGATGCCAAGGATAAGAAGGCTACCATGGAAACCTATTGGGCGCCGGGTGTAAATAACCTCAAGCAGTATGGCCGGTGGGCCTTTGCCGAATTCACCGAGGTCTATCAGATCGAGGCCGAGTTTGAGGCCAAGGTCGAAGCCGAGTTCAATAAAATGATCGACGGTGTGGCGAAGGGTAAAGGTGTGGGGAAAGGACCGACATGAAGCAGCCTGATCTTGACATCCTGCTCCAAGAGGGCGAAGGCACAATGCTGGAATACAAGGAAAACCTTTCCTCATCCTTCGCCCGCGAGCTTGTGGCCATGGCCAACACCGCAGGCGGGAAGATTCTTCTCGGGGTGCGGGATGACGGCACGGTAAAGGGCATTCCCGATTCCAATGACCTGCGGTCGCGCATCCAGGACATCGCCCGCAACTGCGACCCGCCCGTGAAAGTGCTCGTGCAACGCGTGGGCGAGGTGACGGTTATCACGGTCCGGGAAAGCGATTCCAAGCCGGTGCAATGCAGCGATGGCTTCTTCTGGCGGCAGGGCGCCGTCACTCAGAAGCTCAGCCGTGATGAGATCTGCGATTTCTTCCGCAGCGAGGGAAACATCCGCTTCGATATCTCCCTCTGCCCGAAATTTCGTTACCCCCGGGACTTCGATCGGGAGAAATACGAAGCCTGGTTCCATCTGAGCGGCATTACCGGACGACCGCGCACCGAGGACGTGCTGGTCAACATCGAGGCGGCCGAACATGCCGGAGGGCGTCTTGTCTTCCGCAATGCTGGTGTGCTCTTTTTCGCCAAGAATATTCGGCACTTCTTCAGCCAGGCCTACATCACCTGCCTTCTGGCGAAGGGACCGGACAAGGTGCATATCCTGGATCGCAAGGATTTTACAGGCGGCATCGTTTCTGACATCGAGGAGAGCCTTCGCTTCATCGAGCGCAACACACGTACGGCCTATCGCATCGAAGGGCTGCGCCGGGAAGACATCCCGGAATATCCGATGAAGGCCCTGCGCGAGGCCGTCACCAACGCCGTCATGCATCGCGACTGGTTCATGGAGGGGGCCAATGTCTTTGTGGAGATCTATACCGACCGGATCGAGGTATCCAGCCCGGGCGGCCTGCCCAAGGGGATGAAGCTTTCCGACCTCGGCCGGAAGAGCATCCGCCGAAATGCCCTCATCGCCGATCTTCTCCATCGCATCACCTTTATCGAGAAGGCCGGTACGGGGATCAAGCGCATGCGCGACGAGGCCCACGATCAGGGCTGTCCCGAACCGGTCTTTGAAGAAAACGGCTTTTTCACCACGATTTTCTATCCAAATCCGGAGGTTCGTGCACAGGCAGGAATGGGGCCGGAACCAAGTACCGCACAAGTACCGCACAAGTACCCCGCAAGTACCGCACAAGTCAAGATCCTGCTGGAAGCCGGCCGCGAACCTAAGACCCGCGACGAACTTCAGATGCTTGTCAGCCTTGTTCACCGGCAGCATTTCATCAAGGAGTATCTCAAACCGCTGCTGGAGGCCGGTTGGCTGGAGATGACCATACCGGAAAAACCGCGCAGCAGTAAACAGCGTTACCGTCTCACCCAGAAGGGGCGTTCCGTCCTTGAATCCGGAGGCGACCAGTCATGAACATCGCAAGACATCGGCAAATGTCTCAAGGGTTAAGGGGTCATAAAGGGGCCAAAGGGGACATTTTTTAACGAGGAAAAGAATGTTATGGCCAATAAGGTAACGAATAACAAAAAGAACGTCGAAACCATCACCCACGACGAGGCGCGGCGCAAACACATCCCCACCGCCGAATACCAGTCGGTCATGCGGAAAGAGGAGGAAGAACCGATCCGCATCGCCTATGAGCGCGGCGCCGCCGGGCTGGAAAAGGAGAAAGCCGGCCGTAACCGCGACCTGGACCCGCAGCTTGTCTGACGCGGCAAGGATGAGCAGGACTGGTCGGATCTGATGATCCATATAGCGCCAGGTCAACGGATAAATGAGATAATCGTTTGCTACTCTACGCCTTTTTGCATTACTTCCAATGGTTCCAAGGCTGTTTCCCTGTGGAGGTGAAAAAATGAAGTTTTGGGTTGGTGTGACCGATAATAAATGGTATCAATTCCTCTCACAAATTCGCCCGGATGAGGTTAATTTTTGGCAGCCAGGCGGAACACCGCCATTCAAGGGGGCACCCATTGGGCTTCCTTTCCTGTTCAAACTCAGACGGCCATACAATCATATTGCGGGGGGCGGATACTTCGTAACTTACAGTTCACTGCCCCTAAGCCTGGCCTGGGAGGTCTTTGGCGAGAAGAATGGTTGCGCCTCTCTCGATGAACTTCGGAAGCTCATTGCACCATTAACAGCAAGTGGGCGCGGTGATGGTCCAATCGGCTGTAACGTTCTCGCTAATCCGTTTTTCTTTGACAAAGATTCGTGGATTCACGATCTACCCGATTGGTCGTCGAACATCGTGCGTGGGAAAATGTACGACTCAACCGAAGGCGCAGGCCGGGAAATATGGAGCAATGTTCAGCACCACATGTCGGTACAGCCACTGGAAATGGCCAAAATCGATAGGGTTCCGCTGGTCGCAGACTCTGGTGAAAAATATGGTTCTCCAGTTGAAGTCCGGCCGAGACTCGGACAATCATCGTTTAGGGTTTTGGTCACCGATGCGTATCAACGACGTTGCGCCATTACGGGAGAGAGCACATTAATGGCACTGGAGGCGGCGCATATCGTTCCCTATTCAGGAGAGGGCGGACACGATGTCCGAAATGGACTTCTTCTCCGCGCGGATTTCCATCGGCTTTTCGATGCTGGACTGGTCAGTATTACACCGGAACTTCGAGTAAAGGTCAGTCGACGAATCAAAGAAGAATGGTTCAATGGCAAAATCTACTATCGACTCGATAACGAACCTTTATCGATTGTGCCGATACATCCGTCCATGCGTCCTGATCCGGATCGATTAGATTGGCATTATCGGAACCGATTTCAGGCGTAAGCGAGGTGATTCATGATTTCAAACACACTTTTGGATGCACTGCTCACATTTCGACGAGAGAGGGATTGGGAACAGTTTCACACCGTTCGCAATCTTAGTTCGGCTTTATGCGTTGAAGCAGCCGAGTTGCTTGACCTTTTTCGATGGGCTCGCGATTCTGAAATTACAGCCATTGCTGAACAACAGCGATCTGAAATTGAGAGCGAAGTGGCCGATGTGACGATTATTCTTATGTACCTGTGTCACGATCTCGACATTTCCCTTGAGAATGTCGTTAGAAAAAAACTCGAAGTAAACCGTGAGAAGTACCCCGTCGAAAATTCGAAAGGGACTTCGAAAAAATATAACAGGTTAAAATAAGCGATCTGCCTCAAATACGTGCAAATCGTCCGCTCTTCCTCGTCGGAATGACGGTTCCCGATATAAGATAATTAGCTGATATAATAGAATATCCGGCGACAACCGTTTCGCTGCGCCGCGTAAAATAGCTAAAAATGTAAAAATATAATTATCTTATAAACTTATTAATAGCATTAAATAAAGTCATAAACTCGTTTTTATCGTAAATCCAGCCACGATTATAATCGTCACTATTTGACTTTATATTCAAGAAGTTGTATTGTGTACGCATGGAATTGCTTTATAAAGCCGTCAATCCCTGGTGGCAGGGAAAGGGATTCGCGACCGGCATCAAGCGGGAGCAGTATCTGGGGGATATTAAGGACCGGCTGGGGCGGGATGAGATCGAGGTCTTCAATGGCGGCCGGGGCGTCGGCAAGACGACGATCCTCAAGCAGATCATCAAACACCTGTTGGACACCGGTCGGCCCGCCGCGTCGATCCTTTATCTGCCCATGCATTATCCCGCCCTGATGGGTCGTTCCCTGCCCGGGCATCTCTATGAAGTACGGAGGCTGATCTTTCCCAACCGGGACCGGTTGCATTATCTCTTCATAGATGAGATCGAGTCCCCCTCCGTATTTGATAGCGATATCAGGGCCATCCAGCGAACAGGACTTTTCAAGATCATCGCCGCGGCCACGACGTTGCCCCCTCACCCACGGCGGGGGAGGCGTACCACCAGCCGGAGGGAAACAATCGTATATCCCCTGAATTTAAAGGAGTTTATAACCTTTCGCGGTCATGATGTCACGATCTGTGCGCCGGAGCAACTCCTCGAACTGACAGAGGATTATCTCCAGAGCGGTGGTTATCCGGCCCACGTCCTCAACCCCGCCGGGGAAGAACTGGAGGAGATAGCAGCCACCGCCGCGGCCCGGGATACGGGTCACGGCAACATCTGCGGTTTGAGAAAGGCTTATCTACTGCCGGACCTCCTCCAGCGTCTTGCTCACAGCGTCGGTTCACCCACAACCTATCGTCTATTGGCCGGAAAACTGCGTCTGTCTGCCGATTCCGTCAAGGATTATCTCGGTTATCTTGAAGAGGCATGGCTGGTGAAATCCCTGGCGCGCTGGAGCGCCGACGGTCAGGAAAGGAAGTTGGCGCCGAAGAAATTATATCTTGGGGATAACGGTCTCCGGACCATCCTGAGCGGGGACATGGCAATGCCCGCCCGGGCGGAAAATGCCGTTTTCCTGGAACTGGCGCGCCATGGTATTGCCTGCGGCTATGATGGCCAGGTGGAAGGTGGGGTGGATTTCGTCCTGGGCCCCCGGTCCCGGCCGGTCCCCATCGACGTCCGCTACGATACGGTACCCCCCGGGGAGGAACGGCACGATGACGGTGTCCGGTCGTTTATCCGCCGTCATCCCCGCACCCGCAAGGCCGTCGTGATCACTAAAAACATAGAAGGTTTTTATAAAATCGAGGAAGCGGCTGTGCAGGTTATTCCCCTTTGGAAGGTCCTGCTTGACGGAAAGCTTGCCAAGATCGTCATGAACAGCTAAAGAGACTTCCATGACCGAAGCGGGCGCAACGAAGCATGAAAATACCCCCTTACCTCCCCCTTTGACAAAAAGAGGGTGGGAGAATTTCATATAAAAGGATTGCCATGAACGAATTAAGATATGAAAAGATTGCCAAGGAACTCAACCTGTCCCCTGAACAGGTTCGTGATACGGCCCAGTTGTTTGCAGAAGGGGCAACGGTGCCATTTATTGCCCGCTACCGCAAGGAGGTCACCGGCTCCCTTGATGAAGTGGCCATTACGGCCATCCGGGACCGTCAACAGCAGTTGGAAGAACTGGAGTCTCGCCGCGAGGCCATCCTGGCGTCGCTTGCGGAACGAAAGCTCCTGACCGACGAATTGCAGGGAAAGATCGCGGCGGCGGAAACCCTCTCCGTCCTGGAGGACATCTATCTGCCCTTCCGGCCCAAGCGCCGGACCCGGGCGACCATCGCCAGGGAAAAGGGACTGGAACCCCTGGCGATAAAGATTTTTGCCCAGAAAGAAATGGATCCGGAGTCAGAAGCCGCAGCTTTTATCAATCCGGAGAAAGGGGTAGCATCCGCCGAAGATGCCCTCGCCGGAGCCCGTGATATCATCGCCGAGTGGGTCAATGAAGACCAGGAAGCGCGGGCGCGGATGCGAACCCTGTTTTTTGAAAAAGGAGTCCTCCGGTCCCGGGTGATCGCCAGTAAAGAAGAGACGGGGATTAAATACAAGGACTACTACGAATGGGATGAGGCGATCGTAAAGGCGCCGTCCCACCGGGTCCTCGCCATCCGCCGCGGGGAGCGGGAAGAGTTCCTGTCGCTGCGCATCCTCCCGACGGAAGAAGATGCCCTGGCCATCCTGACGGGACTCTTTGTCAAGGGAGCGACGGCCGCCTCCGAGCAGGTCCGCCTGGCCGTCCAGGACAGTTACAAGCGCCTCCTGTCCGGGGCGATGGAGACGGAGATCCGCCTCGCCTCGAAAAAACGGGCTGATGAAACGGCGATTCAGGTATTTGCCGACAATCTGCGCCAGCTCCTGCTTTCGCCCCCATTGGGGCAGCAGGCGGTGCTGGCCGTCGATCCCGGTTTTCGGACCGGTTGCAAGACCGTCTGCCTGGATCGACAGGGGAAACTTCTCCACCATGAAACCATCTTTCCCCTCCTTTCCCAGAAGAGTCGCGACGAGGCGACGCTAACGATTCGCGCCCTCTGCAAACGCTTCGCCAGCGAGGCTATCGCCGTGGGGAACGGCACCGCGGGCCGCGAGACGGAGGCCTTTGTCCGCTCCCTGGAGCTTCCCCAGGAAATCCGGATCGTCATGGTCAACGAAAGCGGGGCCTCGATTTATTCCGCTTCTCCGGCGGCCCGGGAGGAGTTTCCCGATCAGGACGTCACCGTCCGGGGGGCCATATCCATCGGACGGCGGCTTATGGACCCGCTGGCGGAACTTGTCAAGATCGAGGCGAAAGCCATCGGCGTCGGCCAGTATCAGCATGACGTAGACCAGGGGGAACTGCAGCGGCGCCTTGACGATGTGGTGGTCAGTTGCGTCAACGCCGTGGGCGTCGAGGTGAACACGGCCAGCGCCCAGCTCCTTTCCTATGTATCAGGACTGGGGCCGGCCCTGGCGGAAAACATCGTGAAGCATCGGGACGAAGAGGGGCCTTTCCGGAGCCGGGCAGAGCTGAAGAAGGTCCGCCGCCTCGGACCCAAGGCCTTTGAACAGGCAGCCGGGTTCCTCCGCATCCGGGACGGCGCCAATCCCCTAGATGCCAGCGCGGTCCATCCGGAGAGCTATCCCATCGTGGAAAAGATGGCCCGGGATCAGGCCTGTACTGTTGCCGACCTGCTTGCCGACGAGGCCCGGCGGCAAAAGATAAAACCGGAACAATATGTAACCGAAAAGGTCGGCCTGCCCACGTTGCGGGAGATCCTCTCCGAGCTTGCCAAACCGGGACGGGACCCCCGCCGGCAATTCGAGAGCGTCGTTTTTGCGGCGGGCATCGAGAAAATCGGCGATCTGCTGCCGGGAATGAAACTGCCCGGCGTCGTCACGAACATCACCGCCTTCGGGGCCTTCGTGGATATCGGGGTCCATCAGGACGGTCTCGTCCACTTAAGTGAGCTGGCCGACAGCTATGTGAAGTCGCCCGGAGATGTGGTCAAGGTGAGTCAGCAGGTTGAGGTTACTGTCCTGTCCGTCGATCTGGAGCGGAAGCGGATCTCCCTATCCATGAAAAAGACACGGGGGGAGAAGCCGCTGGAAAAACCAGGGGGAGAGATCGACAAACCTGCCCGTTCCCACACCGGCGCGGGTGGCACAGAAAAGCCCCCAGCCGACGGGCGTCATACCGGAAAGGCCCCGGCCGACGCACGGCGAAACCAGCCAGGCGCCCCGCACGGAACAAACCACCAACCCCGTCCGGGACAGAACGCGCGGGCCAAGGAAGAACCAAAACCGTTTAACAACCCCTTCGCCGACGCCTTCCGCCGGGAAGGAATCAAAAAATAAGGCATTAATAAAAAAGACACTGTTAACCACACGGGATAAAAATCATTAAAACTTTCTCATAGTGAGGAGCCGTCATGAAAAAGCGATTATCTGTCACGATCTTGTATTTCTTCATCTTTATTCTTTTGTCCGCGCCTTATCCAGTCTGGGGAGCCGGTGTTGAGGCTGCTGCGCCGGCCGGGATCGATCTTCAGACAATAGCGTTACAATCCGTGCGCGTCGGCGATATCGACGTCAGTTATCGGGCAATGGGAAGCGGCCAGCCGCTGCTCCTTATTACGGGTTACAGTGCGACCATGGACATGTGGGATCCGGTGATGCTCAAAGAGCTGTCATCCCGTTACCGGGTTATTGTCTTCGACAACCGGGGAGTCGGCAAAACGACTGCTTCGGAAAAACCCTTCACCATCGAGCTTTTTGCCGAGGATACGGTTGGCCTCATGGACGCCCTGAAGATTAAAAAGGCCCATGTCCTCGGCTGGTCCATGGGGTCCTTCATCGCGACGGAGGTTTCCTTGCGACACCCGGACCGGGTGGGGAAGCTGATCCTTTATGGAGGTAACTGCGGCTGGCAGAATAAGGAGGTCGTCCAGGCAGCACCTGAGGTGATGAACTCACTGACGAACCTCTCAGGCACACCTGGGGAAAGGTCGTTACGTCTCGTCCGGGTCCTTTTTCCGGCAAAGTGGCTCCAAGATCACCCTGATTTCCTTAAGGGCCTGCCCAGGCCAAAAGAACCTGTATCTTCCGCCACCATCGCCCGCCAGGGTCAGGCGATGGGCGCGTGGACCGGGACGTGCGGCAGGATGGGCGAGATCGCGCAACCCACCCTCGTCATTACCGGTAAGGAAGACGTCGTCGTCCCCCCGGCCAACGCCTTGCTTTTGGTGTCACGAATTCCCGGTTCCTGGCTGATCAGGATGCCCGGCGGTCATGCCAACATGTATCAGTATCCCGAGTCGTTCAGCCGGGCTCTCCTCACCTTTCTGGAAGCAGAAATTGAGTAGAGGTCCTAACGCCGCCACCGGAAAATCTGCCGCCCTGACACCACGAGGAGATAAGTGATCCCGGCGATGATGATGGTCGTCGCCCCGGCGGGGAGGTCCGGGCCATAGCTTACCGCGAGGCCGGCCGTGGTAAAAAGGGCGGTCAGCACTGTAGCAAGGGCCATCATGTGCCAGAGTCTTTTGGTCAGCTCGCCGGCCACGGCGGCGGGCAGGGTGAGGAGGGCGATGACCATGACGATGCCGACGACGGTGACGAGGAGGACCACTGTCAGGGCCGTGAGGCAGAGGAGCATCAGGTAATAAAATTCGACATGGACGCCCCGGAGGCGGGCAAATTCTTCATCGAAACACAGGGCAAGGAACTGATTGTAGAAAAGAACGCCGATGATCACGACCAGGATATCGAGACCGGCGATCATCCAGAGGTCCTGGGGAGAGACCATGAGGATGCTACCGAAGAGATAGCTCATGAGATCTTCGTTGTAACCGGGGGTCTTGGAGATGAACAGGATGCCGGCGGCCATGCCGATGGCCCACAGGGATCCGATGACTGTATCCTCCCGCTGACGCGCCCGCATGCTCACCACGCCGATGATCACCGCTGAGATAAGGGCGGCCAGGACAGCGCCGTAGAGGGGATGAAACCACTCCCAGTGATAGACCGTCTGGCAATAGCGGGCGGCGCCGAGGCCGCCCAGGACGGTATGGGCGATACTTCCGGCGATGTAGGTGATGCGCTTGGTGACGACATAGCTGCCGATGATCCCGCAGGCGACGCTTACAAGGAGACCCGTGAGGAGGGCATACTGGAGAAAGGGATACCGTGGCAGATCCGCGAAAAAGGCGCCCATTTTTATCCTCTACCCCCTTTAAGCACCGTGATCATGGCGCACCATGCGGACGTCCGATCCATAGAGGGCGCTGATCACCTCGCCCGTAACGGCGGTCGTGGGATGCATCATCACCCGGCGATTGACGCAGACCACACTCTGCACATACTGGGAAACAAATCCCAGGTCGTGGCTGACGACGACAACGGTGATGGTCTCGCTCATGGTGTTGAGGAGTTCAAAAAGCTCCGTTTCCACCGCCATGTCCACATTGGAAGTTGGCTCGTCCAAGAGGAGCAGTTCCGGTTCCGCGGTCAGGGCACGGGCAATGAGCACCCGCTGGCGCTGCCCCCCGGACAGGGCCATGAAGGGACGATTTTTGGCCTTGTCCATCTCCAGTTTATGGAGGGATTCCATGGCGATTTCCTTGTCTGCTTTCCCGTAGGGACCAAAGCGGACGCCATTGCCGAGGCGCCCCATAAGGACGACGTCTAAAACGGTCACGGGAAAGTTGGGATCAAACTGGACGTATTGGGGCATATAGCCGATCCGGGGGCGCGCCTTTTCGGGGTTCTGTCCAAAGATCTCGATGGTTCCCCGGGAAGGCTTGAGCAACCCCAGCATGAGCTTCAGGAGGGTCGTCTTTCCGCCGGCATTGGGACCGACAATGGAGATGAAGGTCCGTTCCTGAATCGTAAAACTTACCTCATCCAGTACGGGCGCTCCGTCATAGGCAAAACAGACGTCCTTAAATTTAACAATCTGATTTTGATCCATATTCATGATTTTGCATTATGAGTTTTGGGAACCTTAACTTTGATGAACCCGTAAAAACCCATCCCCCTCCTAACCTCCCCCTTGAAGGGGGAGGAATAGTTATACTTTTTGCGAGTTTATCAACTTTTTACCAGCACCCAGGCCGGTCAGCGGAGTCCCCGCTCCACAGCGGCGGCAATCTTGTCGAGGTTGGCCAGATAGTCCCTGGCCAAGGGATCGATGGGAACAACGACGCCCCCGATGGCTTTCGCCACTGCCTCGGCGCTTCTTGCCGAGAACTGCGGTTGTACAAACATGACCTTAACCCTGTCTTTCTTCGCCTTGTCGATGAGTTTGGCCAATTGCCTGGCCCCCGGTTCTTTGCCTTCGATTTCAATGGGGACCTGAATAAGCCCGTAGGCGTCGGCAAAGTATCCAAAGGACGGGTGAAAGACATACATCTTCCTCCCCTTGAACGGGGCAAGAGAATGGGCAATCCTCGCATCCACCCGATCAAGATCGGCATCGAAGGCCCTCAAATTTGCAGCATATTCCTGCTTGTGGGCGAGATCCAGTCGGTTCATGGCATCACAGATATTCCGGGCCTGGATCTTGACGAGTTTTGGCGCCATCCAGATATGGGGGTCCGGTGTTTTTTGGCCTGCTTTTGCAGGGGCATATGTTGTGAATTCCTCTGTGCCATGGGCTTTTCCGTGGCTGTCGCCATCATTGTGATGATGACCATCGAGATAGCGATACGTGATCCCCTGCTGGGTCTCCACGATTACGAGCTGCTTATGGGACTGTCTGATTTTTCTCAAAACGCCCTTTTCCACAGGCACGCCAATGGTGAAAAAGGCCCTGGCCGTGGCGAGTTTCGCCATCTGTTTCGGCGTCGGCTCGTAGCTGTGAGGAGACTGCCCGGCCCCGATGAGGACCTCGACATCTACATGAGACCCGCCGATTCGTTCGAGAAAATAGGCCTGGGGAAGGATGCTCACAAATACGGGAATCCTGGTCTTTTCGCCTTGTCCCCAGGCCAGTTGGGTAAAAACCAGCATGGGAAAAATCATCATTAAAAAGACCAGACTTTTTTTCATATTCACACCTAATCTGCTTTCGCACACTCGATGAAGAGTTCATCGCAATCTTCACAGCGCCGGACGGCGTGGTGCTGGGCAAAGCTCTCCCAGTGCTCCTTTTGCTTTGGCGTCAGCAGACCTGTCCCGTTGCACAGTGGACAGGCGCTCTCGAGGGCCGTCATGATCGCCGCCCGAATGAACTCCGAGCGGTTGGGTATGTTCTTGATGACCTCTAACATGTCACCATTTACCTTGAAGGTGATGATTCCTTCTTTCTTTTTCATTGATAAACTCCTCTGGACGATGGCGATATATTACTTAGTAATACCGTCTGTGTCAAGTTTTCTCGGTCATTTTTATTTGTCAGTTCATGGGACCACGATAATTTTTCTGCGAGGACTGCGGAATTTAATGATCAATGGCGGCAGGAACCAACTTTTTGCTAGCACGTCACTTTTGAGCGGTCTCGTTTTTCAACTGTCTCACCAAAAAGCTATCCAGTTGGTTGACGAAGGCATGACAGTCCTTTTTACTGAATGTTGATGGACCGCCCGTCACCATGCCGCCGTCTCTCAGTTCATACAGCAGATCGCGCAATGCGAGCCGGTCCTTGATGTTGTCTTCCGTATAGAGCTTGCCCCGATAGTCAAGGGCAAAGGCCCCCTTGGCAACCACCCGGTCGGCAAGGGGGATATCGGCCGTAATCACCAGGTCTCCCGGCTGTGCCAGCTCAACAATGCGGTCATCGGCAATATCAGGTCCTTCGGGGACGATGATGCTGGAAATAATGACCGAGGATTCGTATTTCAACTTTTTATTGGCCACAAAAACCAGGGGCACCCGCAAGCGTTCGGCGGCCCTGGTCAGCAGCCCCTTAACGGCACTGGGAAATCCGTCCGCGTCGACATATATCTTCAATTTTCAGGTATCCATAATTTCTTTGACCCTGCCGACGATGCCGCTTTGCAGACGCACCTTGATCCCGTGGGGGTGAGTGGGTGATTTTGTGAGAATATCCTTGACGATCCCTTCAGACAGTTTCCCGCTTGGTTGATCCTGCTTCTGGACGATCTTGACATGGGCGCCGGGTTTGATGTTTGAGCGGTTATTTCCATTCACGGGTGTGCCTTTCAGGGTAGCCTGCTTCTCAATCGGCCAACATTTGGTAAGATTTCTTTCGGTAAAGAGTATAAGAAAGATTTCGGCGGTGCGTCAAGACAAAAAGGCTTAACTTCTAGATGAATATGGATAAAGATTTGCGTTCCCCGTTGACTAAGTGTATAAGAGGATACTCGGTGAGTCCAAATATCTGTCCTGTGCACCCCCGTAGTACCCGGGTTCAGTCCCGCGTTGCCACTACTACACTCTCCTGAAACCAATAAATGATCGGATAAAAAGGAAATGACATTTAAAGAATTACGCATCGACAAAAGAATTTTAAAGGCAATCACGGAAATGGGATTTGAAACTCCCATGCCTGTTCAAGAAGAGGTAATACCATTTCTCTTGCAGGAAACAAGGGATCTTGTCGCCCTGGCTCATACGGGAACAGGCAAGACGGCAGCATTCGGCATCCCCATCATCCAAAAGGTCAATCCATCATCACCGAAAACACAGGCCCTGATCCTGGCCCCCACCCGGGAGCTTTGTATGCAGATCACCGATGATTTAAGCCACTTTGCCAAACATGTGGAGGGTTTGAATATTGTGCCCATCTATGGGGGGGCCAGTATTTTGACCCAGATCAGGCAGATTGCCGCGGGCGCACAGATAGTTGTAGCCACCCCCGGCAGGATGCTTGATATGCTGAAGCGCCGAAAGGTCGACGTTTCCGCCATCAGCTGGCTGGTCCTGGATGAGGCGGATGAAATGCTGAACATGGGATTCAAGGAAGATTTGAACGCCATATTGGCCGGTACTCCCGACAATAAAAGGGTTTTGTTGTTTTCGGCGACCATGGCCAAGGAAATTGAACATATCGCTCAGAGCTACATGAAAAACCCCATGGCTATCACCGTTGGCGCCAAAAATACGGGAGCGGAAAATGTTCACCATCAGTACTATGTCGTCCATGCCAAGGACCGATATATCGCGTTGAAAAGGATTGCCGATTATTATCCCGACGTATATGCGATCATTTTTTGCCGGACAAAAATTGAAACGCAGGAAATTGCCGACGCCCTCATCAAAGACGGGTATAACGCCGACTCCCTGCACGGCGATCTTTCTCAGCCCCAGCGGGACAGTGTCATGAGCCGCTTCAGAAGCAGAAATCTGCAAATGCTCGTGGCAACCGATGTCGCAGCCAGAGGAATCGATGTGACGGATTTAACTCATATTATCAACTATAACCTCCCTGACGATATCGAATACTATACCCACCGAAGCGGCCGTACGGGCCGGGCCGGCAAATCAGGTATTTCCATCGTTATTGTTAATTTAAAGGAAATTTTCAAGATCAGGCAGATTGAAAAACAGATAGGAAAGAAGTTTGCGGCGGTAAAAATTCCCACGGGCAGTGAAGTCTGTGAAAAACAACTCTATCATCTCGTTGATAAAGTAAAGAATACCGAGATCCAGCATCAGGAAATCGAATCCTTTTTGCCGGCGATCTATGAACAATTGCAGGGAATCGGCAAGGAAGAAATCATCCAGCGCTTTGTCTCTGCCGAATTTAATCGCTTTTTAAGCTATTACCGGAACGCTCCCGACATCAATGTTGAATTGAAAAAAAGGGAAGTCAGCTCCGGAGTCGCCCGTCTGTTTGTGAATATTGGTCTTATGGAAAGATTCACGCCGAAAAGCATAAAAACATACCTTGTAGAAACGGCAAAAGTAGCGGATCTGCGTATTTTAAATGTTGACGTCATGAAGAGCTGTTCTTTTTTTGAAACAGATGCGGGGCAGGCGGCGGCTCTGATCGCGGCATTTAAAAAAGTGAGCTTCAAAGGCCGCCGGGTCCATATCGAATATGCCGACCGAAAATTCAATAAGGAAAAGGGAAACAAAGGATTTTCAAAAACCAGAGATTTTTCCTTCGCAACAAAAAAAAGAAAGCGATTTTAACCCGCCCTTATCATTCCATCTTGAACCAGATATAAGTCGTCCCGGAGATCACCGCCTGGTGGAGGTCGTGGACGACGTTTCTGAACAAGGCCAATCCCAGCCGGTCCAGCTCCGGTTCATCGGCGGCCATGAGGTTTTCCGGCATCTTGATATCCTCCAGGTTGGCCAGGCGCTTGCCATAAATCATCTCCACCCGCAGTTCTTCTTCGTGAAGATTAATCCGCAGAGACAATGCGTTCTCCCTTTCGCCTTCCCCCGAACCGGTAATGTGAACAAAGATTTCCTCGCAAGCCAACTGGAGGCGGAGGAGCTGTTCCTGCGGTAGATCGAGCTTGTCACCCACCTGGGAAATATGATCTACCAGTATTGGCAGATTTTCCAGCCCGGCCGGGACACTGGTCGTATAACCGCGCCTTTCTGTCAGATGGAAGAGCAGACTAAGGATAACCGCTGTAAGTCCTCCGGCGGCGACGCCGCTATTTAAAAACACACTCAGGGAAATGGGGAAAAGATCGGGAAAGAATTTGCCTGATTCCGCAATCATGCCAACGCATAAAGAAATGCCGAGGAGCAGTCCCGAGCGATGGGTGATGCCCCGGGAAAATACGAGCTCCAGACCCGACGGTATCATCATGGCTGCCAATCCCATAAGGAAGCCGCCGAAGACGGGTGAAGGCAGGTTGACCAAGGCCATGCTCAACTTCGGGGAAAAGGGTAGGACGATGAGCATGATCGCACCACAGATGCCGACGGCACGGCTGGCCACACCGGTGATTTTTTGCACGGAGAGATTTTCCGAGTAGGTCTCGTTGGGGATGGTCCCCATGAAACCGGTAATGACGTTGCCCAGGGCGTCGCCGTACATGGTCCCTTGGACGACATTGTAATTGATGGGGCGTGGTTCGCGATGGGATATCTGCTGCACAGCCATGCTATTGCCGATGGCCTGGACGCCGTTGATGACGGTAAGGACTGCCAGGGCGGTAAATAGCGGTAAATAATCGATATTCAGATCAAAACTCAAACCCGGCCAGGTACCCGGGAATGCCCCTATCCAGGGGTGGGCCAGGAGATCGTGGAATTGAAACTGCCCCAGTATCCAGGCCGTGTAGAGGCCACCGGCCATGCCGATCAGGGGGCACCAGAGCCTCAGGAACCTGTTGCCGAAGAGGGACAACCCCAGCAGGATACTCACGGCGGCGAGTCCCGTGAGCAGGTTTTCCCAGGAATTATAGAAGTTCTGTCCCCTTTCGCCCACCCACTCATGGACGCTCACCGGCACCAGGCTCAGGCAGACGAGGAGGAGAATCGCTCCACCGACGGTGGGTGTGACAATATGGCGCAAATGGCGCAGGAAATAAGCCATTAGGATCTCAATGGGAGCCACCAGGATGCTCAGGGTGGCCAGCAGGGGAAATCCGCCGGCTTTGAGGGTTGCGACGCTGCCGGCCATATAAGCGGCCGAACTTCCCATGAACAAAGTATAACCGGCGCCGAATCGGCCAAACCGCAGAACCTGCACCAGGGTAGTGATGCCGGCGGCGACCCCGGCGGCGCAAGAGGCAAAAAGAATGTGTTCCATGGGGGCGCCGGCCTGCCTGCCAATGATCACCGGCAGGAGAGAGATCTCGCTATAGATCATCATCACATGCTGGACCCCCATGATCAGGGCCAGCCAGAGGGGCGTTTTTTCATTAACTTCGTAAAGGAGATTGTTGGACTTGAGGCTCATTGATGACAGCAGGATACAACTTTTTCCGTGTCGTTAATTATCCAGTGATTGATGATTCGGTTATCCTTTCCGTGTTCGCCGCGATGGTGATGGTCCCTCCATCCACTGTTTGATGCGGTTGGCGTCGCCTAAGCGGGTGAACTTGCCATGCGAGTCGAGAAGGACAATCAACACGGGGCGCTGGGCCACCTGGGCCTGCATCACCAGGCACCGGCCCGCCTCATCGATGAAGCCCGTTTTGGAAAGACCGATTTGCCAGCGGGGGCTCCGAACCAGGCGATTGGTGTTATGGAATGCCACGGTGCGGCGGCCCGAATGGATCATGGCCTCATCGCAGGTGGTAAATTCCCGGATCAGGCGATAGTTGTAGGCGGCGTTAACCATTTGGGCCAAGTTCCGGGCAGAGGAAACGTTCCCGCTGGAGAGCCCGGTGGGATCCTTGAAGCGCGTCTCGGTAAGTCCCAGCGACTGGGCCTTGGCATTCATGGCCTTAACGAAGGCGTCAAGACCGCCGGGATAAGTCCGTCCCAGCATGTGGGCAGCGCGGTTCTCGGAAGCCATTAACGCCAGCAGCAGGGCCTCTTCGCGCGTGAGGCGGGAGCCCACCGGCAGGCGGGAGCGGCTGTGACGCAGTGTGTCCACGTCTTCAGGCTTGATGATGAGCGATTCCTTGAGATTCATTTGGGCATCCAGCACTACCATAGCGGTCATGAGTTTGGTGATGGAGGCAATAGGAACGATCGCCGCTGCATGTTTTTGGACCAGGAATTCTCCTGTCTGCTGGTCCTCCACCAATGCCGAGGCAGAGGACAGAACGAGCTTTGGGGGCGTTCGGACGGCTCCCACGGACGCATAATGCCGATGGGCGGCATGTGATTTCGATGTTTTTGCAAATCCCGTGGTCCCCGGAACCATCAGCATTCCAGCACACAAAAGGATCACCAAGATCGCTCTGCCATAACTATGCGCCATGATCACTCCTTTTTTTGACGCAATTATGCATAGTTTTCGGAATTAGTCAATGAACTTCTTTAGGAAACAAGCAAAAACCGCATATAAATAATCAAAAGTATTTCCCGGGAATTTATCATAATCGCTCATGAACCATTTAAGCTCCTGCCTGTTCTTTTCCCCTGACCTTTCTCAATAGAGAGGCAGCACGGATCCTTTAAAGAAAATGGCAAAGGCGCCGACTCCGGCGAGGAAGGATCCCAAGGCTAAGAATTTGTTCATTTTTAGGGAATTAGCGATAAAAAGGATCAAGACGCACAATCCGAAGGCGAGACAAAAGGAACAATAGGTATCGTGGACCATTTGAAAACGGATGAGCAGGATTTCCCCACCCAGAGCCCCGGAAAGCATCATGACCCGTAAATGATTGACCGGAGCCACATAAAGGGAAGAGGGCGGCAGGTTCAGTGCCAAGAGCGTCCCCATAAAGAGGATCCCGACATATTTCAGATCGATGCCCAAAAAAGTGCCCCGTAGCGAGGAGCAGGAGGTGTCGCAGACCTCATAGAAGATCATCAGCCCTACACCAATGATCGGGAACAGCAGATTGATGATCTTCAACGACTTATCCCATTTCATCTTCTAATTACCATCAACATGGAGTCATAAAAAAGTTGCCATTAATTATTGCAAATGCTTGAGGGCCTTGACAATGTCCTGATTCCCGACAAAGGTTTCTTTCTTGCCACGCCGGATAATTACACAGGTTGGCGTTGAGCTGACGCTATCCTCCGTGATCAGTGAGTTGTAACGGTTAAAAGAGGGTTTGGGATCAAAGACTGCGTAGGGAATCCCCTTGCTTTTGAAGATTTCTTCAAGCTGCTCCTTGGTCGTGATCTGCGTGTTGGCCGCAGCTTCAAAGAGGATATTGCGAACCTTGAGGGCCTGGTCTAAGCCGTTTTTCCCTTTCAAGGCGTAGAGAAAGTATTGGGCGTACAGGGGGCTGTAACGGTGGAGAGGGACGTCCACCAAGGTCAGGGTAATGATCTTTCTCTTCAGCAGATCCCTCAACACCGGCTCCGCCGGCGCTTCCATAGCCCGGCAGGGGGGACAGAAATAGTCAGTGTACAGCCGCACCTGCATCACCCCCGTACCGTAAGTCGGAAACGGGGCAGCCGGACCTTGGGCAAATAAGGAGCCCACAGAAATAAATCCAAATACAGCCAGAACGACAAGAACTCCCCAAGCCCAATTCCTGCATTGCATATCTCTTGTCCACATTTTTGTTTTTCCCTCTCCCATAACTTTTCTCAGAAACCAGCTCATACCTCGCTTTCAGCCGCCGCTGGAAATCCCCTCAATGGCTTCGGAGGTGTGACTATCATTTTTGTACATCCCTGTAAAGTATTACAGAAAAAAGGTCGGATGCGAAAACGGAAAGTTGGTCAAGATTGGAACCGGGACGCTATAAAGATATTGAAGGGAGGTGAAACCGCCGACTCGATAAATCATTGCCATCACGATCGGCAACACACACCACATATTGTGGTCAAATTCCTCTTGACACACAAGATCTTTCTTCATATGCTCCCTTCGCGAAAAAGGAAGTTCTTATCGATAATTATTATAGACCCATACCTAAAATCAACAGCGAATAAAAGATCAATGTCCTGTTGGGCCACCATAAGTGGCAATTGAGGATAGAGAATACATTGGGATGATGAACCAGGCCATGCACATAGAAGCAGAACCATTACGGTTGAATTTGAAAACAACGTTCCGCCATGCCGCAGCAACAAGGAACGTAGGAGAAAGCATCTTGGCCCGGGCCAAAAGAAATGGAACCGCTGGATATGGCGAGGGTTGTCCGCGAATATATGTGGCCGGCGATGATCTTGATACTAGCATCGGCTGGATAAAGGAAAATTTTTCTGCCGGCAAGGTGAATTTTGAAACAGTGGAAGAGCTAAAAAGATGGGCAGAAGGAAATAAAAAAGAAATCAATAGCTACCCCTCGGCATGGTGTGCCATAGAAATGGCAGTCCTTGACCTCCTTTCCCGGGAGAGGGGTTGCACTGTTGAAAAACTGCTGGGACTGGATGACGGCAACCTTTGCAGTCGCTACACTGCCGTGCTGGGAGATAACAAAAAGCAGAGATATACCGAGCAGGTAGATGAATATTTTATCCATGGTTTTTCTGATTTTAAAATCAAGCTAAGCGGCAACCTGGAGTGTGATATTGAAAAGCTCGATATTCTTGAAGAATTGTCTGCGCAACATCATGCCAAATCTATACGCATTCGTCTCGATGCCAATAATTTATGGAAGGACCGCTGTGACGATGCCATAAAGTATACCATGATGCTGGGGGATGGGCGGGTATTTGCCATGGAAGAACCTGTAAGGGTGAGAAATGCCGCAGATATTAGCAAGTTCAGCATCGCTACGGGGCTCCCCGTCATTCTGGATGAAAGCCTTTGCACCCTCGATGATTTGTCGCTTTTCAGGAATATTGAAGGGGAATTCATCGCGAATATCAAGGTATCGAGGGTGGGCGGTCTTATAAGGGCCTTGAAAATGATTGAAGAGTTGAAAAAACTGGGCTGGCCAGTCATTATCGGATGCCATGTGGGGGAAACCTCTTTGCTCACAAGGGCTGCTCTTGTGGTCTCCGGCGCTGCCGGAGAGAATCTCCTTGCCCATGAGGGGGCATTCGGCGACTATCTGGTGGAACAGGAACCGGCGAACCCGATGTTGAAATTCGGCCACCAGGGTCTGCTGGATTTGCGTTCTCCCTACTACCTAAAGACGGCTCAGGGATTCCAGGTCATCCCGGCAGAAAACTGGAACATCGGATTTGGCATGGAGTGCCATATGCCCCTTGCCAATATCCGGAGAAACCGATGAAATGTTGAGACCCATAAGAAGCAGCGGCTTTGTCGATTTCCTGTTTTTGTAAGATAGCCTGCAACAAATCGGGAAACCTTATCAATAACGGAGAGCTTCCTGATGGATCAAAATGTTCAGCCAATATTAAGACTGGGTAAAGACTTGACTGAACGCAAAGAAATGACTGCCCCCTGGCGTTTCCAAAACCAGGATCTTCTCCGCAATCCCGACCGCGGCAAGACCATCAAACAGAAAAGGTTGATTAATATCTGGAACCGTCATCACTTCACCGATGGCATGGTACACGTACTGCTCCATAGCACTCAGCATAATGAAGATATTCTCGTCCAGGCCCATCCGGAACCATGCAGCAATGGCTCGATGACCTGCCGCTGGCCGGAGGAAAGCCGCCGCATCACGGAAAACGCCAGCATTTTGAATATCATCCTCACGGACGGACTCTCGGTATTTCTCGTCCCGACCCGGATCAAGGACGTGCAACGGGATCATTTCACCATTCACCTGCCCGACCAGGGGTATATCCTGGGTCACCGCCGGGCCAGACGCTATTTATGCCGGGGCGTCGATGCCGAGGTGGTGCAGAACGGTTTTTGGGCTCAAGGTCGACTGATTGATTTCAGTTCTCTGGCATTTAGCGTTGAAGTTAAACCGGAGACAACCGGCTCTTTTCGCTGGTTTAATGCCGACTGCCCAGCAACCGTCCATCTTTATCGGGATAAGGAGATGATTTTTTCAGAATCCTGTTACTGCATCCGACAGGCATCCGATCAGGTGGTGCGGGATATTATCTTTGCCCCGGTGACCAGCCAAATGACACGCTTCTCAAAGAAAAAATGGCGCGATCCCCGCGTCCAAATCAAGCCCTTATCGAATATTACTTTTGAACACCCGGCAACAAAAAAGAAAATTCAAATGGATATCCACGATCTTTCAACATCGGGTTTCGCCGTTAATCTGTCGGTTGATGAGGATGTTTTCATGCCGGGAATGATCATTCCTGAGCTGACCATTAATTATGCCGGGGCCTTGAAAATCCAGTGCAAGGCCCAGGTCCTCTATCGTCGGGAAGAGAAAAAGAAAGGTATCCGCTATGGTTTTGTTATCCTGGATATGGATGTGGTCAACTATAATCGACTGAGCCATATCGTCATGAATGTCGTTGATCTCGGCACCCATGTTGCCGATGAAATCGATGTGGATCAACTATGGGAATTTCTCTTTGACAGCGGGTTCATTTACCCCAAAAAATATGATTTGGTCCAGGCTTACCGGGAGCCAATGAAAGAAACCTATCGGAGGCTTTATCGCGATAACCCGGAAATCTTCACCCAGATAACCTATCAGCGCAACGGCCGAATCTACGGACACGCTTCCATGGTCCGCTCCTACAAACGGACCTGGATGGTTCATCACCTCTCCGCAAGACCTCTAAACAACAAGAGAACCGGACTTCAAGTCCTGAAGCAGATCATGCATTACTTCAATGGTCTCTATCGTCTCCCTACAGTCGAGATGGACTATATGATGTTCTATTTTCGCCCCGAAAACCGTTTTCCCGACCATTTTTTTGGCGGTTTTGCCAGGCACTTCAATAATCCGCACGCCTGTTCCCTCGATCTCTTTTCCTATCTTAATTATCCAACAGCTGGTGTCCGTCAGCCGCTGCCGGCCGGGTGGTCGCTGGAACCGCTTGTTTCATCTGATGTCGGAGAATTAAACCGCTTTTATTGGAATGTCTCCGGAGGCCTTTTACTGGATGTGTTACGTCTTGGCAAAGATAGAGAAAAAGGTGAATCTCTGTCGCAACTGTATGCCCGTCACGGATTCATAAGACATTGTGAAAGCTTCTCGCTGAAGGAAAACGGGATGTTAAAGGCGGTGCTCATTGCCAATCGATCAGACCCGGGCCTTAGCCTGTCGGACTTCCTCAATGGGATCAAGATTCTGATCAGTGACGCGGCCGGATTGCCCTGGGAAACTCTATCATCAGCCATCTCTCAATTATCGGGTCTTTATACGATTGACAAAATATCGCTTCTCGTTTATCCATCCAGTTATTTGGAGGCGAAGGGTGTTCCTTTTGAAAAAAGATACAATCTATGGATCATTGACGGTCATCATGCACGGGAATATAGCGAGTACATGATGAAAAACTCTAAGCTGCGACTCGGCTTTCTCATCCGCGCCCTTATTAAAAAATATCTAAAAAAATATGATGTATGACATCCCTCTGTATAACAGCCGTATCCTTAAGAGCTACGTGGAGTATCTGAACAGGTACCTCCCCGACATCGATATTGCACCCCTTTTAAAATATGCGGATATTGAGACTTATCAGCTTGATGACGAGGGGCATTGGCTTACTCAAAGTCAGGTTGATCGTTTTCACGCAGTGCTTGCGAAGACGACCCAGGATCCGGACATTTCAAGGAAAGTGGGTCGTTTTTCCGTCGCCTCCCGCGCCTCCGGGGCGTTGGGACAGTATCTGCTGGGTTTCATTAATCCGGCCACGGCTTATGGCGTTCTGGAAAAGATTAACGCCCGTCTAAGCCGGGGAGCCGTCTTGAAGACCAAAACCATCGGGGCTGATAAGATCGAAGCGAAGGCTGTAGTGCAGGCGGGGGTGGTTGAAAAGCCCTATCAATGTCACAACCGTCTGGGCGGACTGGAGGCCCTGGCGAAACTTTCCACCAATAAATTTGCCAGGATAGAGCATCCTGTCTGTATTCATAAGGGTGGGGATTGCTGCCTTTATATCATCTCCTGGGAAAAAACACGCGCCTTCTCATGGAAACGAATTCGTAATTATTCTTTCATCTTAGGATTTCTTCTCTGTATCATGTCCTTGGGATTTCTTGATCCCGTTTACTGGGATACGCTGGTTTTTTCGTATATAATCATGGCCATTGGTGCGACGCTGTATGTCGAATCTCTGGAAAAGAAGGATTTGCTTGCCAACATCCAGAACCAGGGGGATGCGGCGGACCGCCTCCTGGACCAGATCAATAAGCGGTACAACGAGGCCCTTCTGATCCAGGAAATCGGCCAAGCCTCCTCCATAATCCTGGAAGTAGACAAACTGCTCCGATTCATAATGGAATCCCTGGAGAAAAGGCTGGATTTCGACCGGGGTATGATCATGCTTGCCAATCGGCAAAAGGATTGCCTGGTTTATACGGTAAGTTATGGATACAACCCGAAGGATGAAAATTACCTGAAGAGTATTAAATTTCATCTTGATAACCCTCTCTCCAAGGGTGTGGCTGTAGAGGCCTTCAGAAAACAAAAACCAATATTGGTTAATGATGTCTCCGAAATCGAGAAAACACTTTCAGCGAAGAGCCTTGATTTCGTCCGCACCATGAGCAGCCAGTCTTTTATCTGCGTTCCTATTGTCGATAAGGGAGAATCCATGGGGATACTGATTGTGGATAATGTGCAATCAAAGAAGCCTCTCAGCCAGACGGAGATGAGTCTTTTGATGGGCATTGCCCCGCAGATCGGCATCAGCATCAATAATGCCCTCGTTTATCAGAAAATAAGGGAGAGTGAGGTGCGGTTCAGATCGCTCAGCGAAAATGCGCCGGATATAATATATACTTTGGGTATCAATGGGGAATTTACCTATGCCAACCCGGCAATTGAAACGATTTTGGGATATCGACCTGAGGAAGTCATCGGTAAGTATTTTGTGGATATTGCGAGGAAAGAAGATGTATCGAAATATATTAAAGCTTTCAAGCAAGTCAGAGATCGGAAGGAAACTCTTAAAGAAGAAACAGTCATCCTTCTTCATAAGGATGGTACGGAGCGGTACTTCAGCATCAGTGGGGCGCCAAATTTTGATGCAGAAGGCAATTTTCTCGGATTGGTTGGAACATTTAAAAACCTGACCGACATCAGAAAATCGGAGTTGGAGCTGAAAAGGAGCTTTGAAAAGCTTCAATCAGCCATGAGCAGCACCATTGACGCAATTTCTATTATTGTGGAATCAAGGGATCCCTACACGGCAGGTCATCAAAGGCGCGTAGCCCAACTCGCTGTGGCCATAGCCGGAGATTTGGGCTTATCGGAAGAAAGAATCGACTTGATTCGTATGGGTAGCCTGATCCACGATATCGGGAAAATATATATTCCCGCTGAAATATTGACAAAACCGGCACGATTGGACGATCTCGAATTCGCGATGATGAAATCTCATTCGACGGTAGGTTATAAAATATTGAACAAGGTGGATTTTATTCCAATTATCGTTGACATGGTTTATCAGCACCACGAAAGAATGGATGGGTCAGGATATCCATTAGGGATTTCCGGTGATGATATCCATTTAGAATCCAGGATCATCGCCGTTGCAGACACGGTTGAAGCCATGGCCAGCCACCGACCATATAGACCTGCCTTGGGAGCAGCGGCTGCGTTGGAGGAAATTAAAAAGATGAGGGGGGCTGCCTTCGACGCCGATGTTGTAGATGCCTGTCTTGAGCTTTTTGAAAAACAAGGCTTCGATTTTAAGTAGTAATTCCGTTTCTAAATCAAAGATGAAATCAAGGCGGCAAGGCTTAAGGCGACGCAGGCGTATTTTCCATACGTCGAGGAGCCGATGACGTAGCCAACGAAGATAGCGCTTTGATTTAGAAACGGAATAAGGTGGTAGCTTCTGATCGGATCATAGATCGCTTGGTGAGAATAGACAATCGGGAAAAATGAAAGCCATGGCAGGCATTTAATTGATAAATACCTGCCATGTACAGTGAAAGTTGATCCTCTTAGCTCTTCCAGGAATTGAAGGCGCCGATGATGGCCTTAACGGCGCTGTCGATGGAGAACCCCCGCATGTTGATGACGAGATCGTAGTAGGCGGGATCCCGTACATCGGCGTTGAAGTATTTCCTGACGAAAGCCTCCCGGTTGGAATCAGTGTTGGCAAGATAGCGCTGCGCTTCTTCCCGGGTTGTCTTGAGGCTATTTTTAATTCTCGTTTCCCAGGGGGCAATGATCCTCACGCTGAAGGTCTCTTCATGCGGAAGGATGAAGGTGGCCCCCCGGCCGAGGATCACGGCATTGCCATGACGACCGATAGTGCCAATGATTTTGGTTAGATGTTGCAAATACTGATCTGGCCAAAGATTGCGCCGGTCAAAAAGGGCGGATAGCCATTCATCGCGCTTGGTTACTTCCTTTTCATCCAGGGACTTGACAACCTTTTCGCTCATCTCCGTACTTTCCGCCACCATCTGGATGATCTTACTTCCCATGAGGTCCATCTTCAACGTGTCAGCAAGCTTCTGGGCGATTTGAGTAGCCCCGCATCCTGTTTCGCGGGAGATGGTAATAACCGGCTGCGTTTTCACCGCTCCCGCTTCTTTTGCCGGTTCGGATGAGGGAACGCGCCATTTGACAAGTTGATCTTCCACCATAGCATCTTCGGAGCGAAGGACTTTAGTTCTCATAACGCACCTCCTTTTTCATAGTTATTGCGACCTTCATTATTAAAAACTGTATAATTTGTCCCCCGACAGCACGGAAAAGGAGTTTTTCCGGAGGACCTCGATGGCGGCGGCGGAATCGTCAAACCGGAAGATGATCACGGCGTTTTCACCGCTTTTCTCCACGTAGGCATAAAGGTACTCGACGGTGATATTGTCCCGGGCGAGGGCTTGGAGAATGCTGTGCAGTCCCCCCGGCCGATCCGGCACCTCAACGGCGACGACGGTAGTCCGGCTGACCCTGAAGCCCTTGTCACGGAGAACCCTGCTGGTGGTATCCACGTCGTTGACAATCAGACGGAGGATGCCGAAATCGGTCGTGTCCGCCAAAGAAAGGGTGCGGATATTTACATTGGCGTCTTTGAGGATCCCGGTGACTTCTTCCAGCGACCCCTGCTTATTTTCCAGAAACACAGATACCTGTTCAACTTTCATGGGCTTTCCCCTCCCCGTCAGATCTGTCGTTTATCAATAACCCGGCTGGCCTTGCCTTCGAAACGCTGGAGAGATTTGGGTTCCACCAGCTTGATCTTGGCCGTGATGCCGAGAAAATCCTTCAAATCCTTGTTGATGCGCCTTTCTATCTTCTGCAGTACCCGGACCTCGTCGGCGTTGGAGAAGAGGGCGTCGCTCACCTCGACCTGAACCTCCAGGGTGTCGAGGGTGCCAACCCGGTCCACGATGAGCTGGTAATGAGGTTCAAGACCCTGAATTCCGACGAGTACCGCTTCAATCTGGGAGGGGAAAACGTTGACCCCCCGAATGATGAGCATGTCATCGCTTCTCCCGGTCACGCGGTCCATGCGGTGATGGGTCCGTCCACAACGGCAGGGAGCGGTGATTATTCGGGAGATATCCCTGGTCCGGTAGCGAATCAGTGGGAAGGCCTCCTTGGTCAGAGTGGTGAAAACCAACTCGCCCCTTTCTCCTGGGGGCAGGACTTCGCCGGTGTCGGGGTTGATCGTCTCGACGAGGAAATGATCCTCAAATACATGCATCCCCTCGCGTCCTTCTGTGCACTCCATCGATACCCCCGGCCCCATGATTTCGGAGAGCCCGTAGATGTTCAAAGCCATGATATCCATGGAGTTTTCGATTTCGTCGCGCATCTTGTCACTCCACGGTTCGGCGCCGAAGATGCCGACCCGGAGCTTCAGCGACCGCATGTCCACCCCCATGGCCTGTCCCTGCTCGACAAGGTTCAGGGCGTAGGAAGGGGTGCAGCAAATGGCGGTGGGTCCGAAATCCTGGAGGATCATTAGCTGCCGCTTCGTATTTCCCCCCGACATGGGAATGACGCTAGCCCCCAGCTTTTCCGCGCCGTAATGGGCGCCGAGGCCGCCCGTGAAAAGGCCGTACCCGTATGCGTTATGAATGATATCGTTTTTTGTCAGATCCGCGGCGGCGAAACAGCGGGCCATGAGTTCCGACCAGGTTTCGATGTCCCGGTGGGTGTACCCAACCACGGTGGATCGTCCCGTGGTACCCGAAGAGGCGTGTAGACGTACCACGTTGCTCATGGGGACGGCAAAAAGACCAAAAGGATAGCCGTCCCGGAGATCCTGTTTGGTTGTAAAAGGGAGACGTTTCATGTCTCCCAGAGTTTTGAGATCATCCGGCTTTACTCCCGCCTCGTCAAATATTTTTCTGTAGAAACCCACGGTGTGATACACCCGCTGCACCACCTGCTGGAGCCGCTTCAACTGCAGGGCCTCGAGGGCCTCCCTGGGCAGGGTTTCAAATTCTTCATTATAGATCATGCACCCAACCTCCCCTTCTTCATTGTTAATTTACTTATAGCAAAAGAAGTTTTTCTGGGCAAGGGACAATCGGAAGAAATGTTGAGCCCATCCTCACTCCGGTATACGCCAACTAACGAGAAGCGAAAAAGATTTTTGATCCGCGGCGAAGCCATTTTTCTCTGGGTTCTTTTTGAAAGCTGGCGGTTCAGGCTCGGCGGCGGAAACGGTACCACAGTCGGATGAGATGAACAGTGATCACCGCGACGACGATACGGGGGATGTAGAGCCAGAAGGCATTCAATCCAATGGAGATGAACAGGGGCGGGTCTTCGACCATGGAATGGTTGATGCCGATGGAAAGATGGAGCATTTCAAGATCCTCTTTGGAAAGGTGCTCCGCTTTGGCTTCCTCGACGATTACCGCTCCGCCATAGGCCAGGCCGAAAATGATCGCCGTCATCCAGAGCAGCCCAACTTTTGCGTCCAGTCCCATGAGTTTAAGGAGAGGAGAGAAGAAACGGACGATGTAATTAATCCAGTCCAGGAACTTCATGGTCTCAAGCAGGGTCATAATAAGCATGATGATCAAAAAGATCTTGAAGCACAGGATGGTAGTCGTCTGGAGCCATTGCCATAACATGTCTGCAAAGGGCAGGTGGATCGTCGGCAGGGCTCCCGCCGCTGCTGTCGCTGCGGGGCTGGAAACCAGCCAGGGACCAACAATCATCACGGTAATGGTGGCGGTAATAATCCTGAACAGAGTCGCTTTTATGGGGTTAATTCCTGATTTTCCTTGGATTATCCCTTCCTGAATGAGGTTATGAGCCATAAGCAGGAAGATGCCGATCAGGGTCATCTGTCCCTCGTTTAATGGCAGGACAACCATGGCGGCAATCGCTCCGTAAATGTTGGCCAGCATGCCGATCAGCAAAGGGAGGGCGGCGGCGGGGGGCAGGTGGAGGAGTCCCATGACCGGCGTCAGGAGGAAATCAAGGCGCCCGATCCAGCCGCTCCAGTCCAGGAGGGTGGTTAGCAGGGAAATGGGCAGAACGATTTTCATCATCCAGACAAAACCATCCCAACCCTTGCGGACTCCCATTTTCAGCCCCGTCTTGACTAGGGCGCCATATTTGATTTCATCATCTATCATCTTTTATCCACTTATCAGATTTTTTCCAATCTTGCATCACGGCTGATTAATTATTACGGTTATTTTGTCATAAAAAATAAATTTTCGTCTTTACGCAACAAGAAAATATTGATACGAAAACCTATGATACTGAATATCCGCAGCAAGCTGATACTGAGCTATCTGGCCATGGCCGTGCTGACAGTCCTGGCCAGCGCCTATGCCGTGGGGCACCTGAGAGATCTGAATAAACTGGCTTTCACAGTTATCCATCAGGATTTCCGGCTCCTGGAAACGCAAAAACAGATGATGGATACGCTCCTGGCTTGGGAAGGAGCGGAGAAGAAATATCTGATTTTAAAAGACCCCTCCATGGCGGATATCTTCTGGGCCCGAAGTCAGGATTTTCAATCCCAGTTGGCAATACTTAAAAAGGATAGCCCCCCGAGACAGGATAATACGGTGGAGCAGTTATCGCAGTTGTTTAGTGAATATAATGCAACTTTCCACAAAGAAACGGCCTTGGTAGGAGAAAATCGTGTTGAAGAGGCGGTAGTCATGTCGTCTAAAGAGGGGCGAAGAATTATAGAAAAGATGGCTTTTTACCTGCGTTCGCTCCAGGTGCAGTCGGAAAAGAATATCGATGCCGGGATGAACGCCATTAATATAAAGGGCCTGGAAGCAGCACGAATGACGATTCTGCTGACCGGAGCCAGTCTCATTGTTGGATTGTTCCTGGCGGCGGCCATTACCTTCAATATCTCACGCCCCCTGAGAAAACTGGAAAAGGCAACTGGTTTCATTGCAGAAGGCCATTTTGATACCCAGATCAACATCCAGCGGCGGGATGAAATAGGGAGTCTTGCCAAGGCATTCAACGCCATGACCAGGCGACTGAAGATCCTGGAGACGCTGCACCTTGATGCCAGCCCTTTGACGGGATTGCCAGGGAATATGGCTATCGAACAGGAAATTGAACGGCGCCTCCAGAATCAGGAACTCTTTTCCCTTTGCCATTTAGATCTCGATAACTTCAAGCCCTTTGCCGACCATTACGGCTATGCCTGGGGAAGCGAGGTGATCAAGGAAGTGGCCGTGATCCTGGAAGACTGCAAGCAAAAATTGGGTCGAGTGGCAGATTTTATAGGCCATATCGGAGGGGACGACTTTATCGTGATCACGGAGCCGTCGCGGGCCGAAGAGATGTGCCGTTGCATAGTCGAAGAATTTGATCAACGCATCCGAAAGTTCTATAGTGAAGAGGATCAGCAGCAGGGTTTTATCCTTGCTAAGGACCGTCAGGGGCAACTGCGGGAATTTCCCCTCGTTACCGTGACCCTTTCCATCGTTACCGGCAATGGTTCCCTTTACCGGAGCCCGTTGGAGATGGCAAAGATGGCGGCGGAGGTAAAAAATTACGGCAAAACCCTCTCGGGGAGCAATTACGTGAAGAAAGAAGATATGGATTCCCGGGAATCCTCATGATTCCCGGTTTTCTAAATATTTAACAGTGTCACTGTCAATGGGCAGGAGTGCAAAATTTGCGTAAGCAGACATCCTTCGTAGCAATATACATAAAGATAAGCATTACGATCATCTTCGTGATCTGCCTGGGTGCTTGCGCTACGACAAAGAATGCTCCCGTAGAGCCTCCCGGCAGTCTGGCGGCGCGCTTTCAGTCCGATACGGCCCTTTTCCAGGAGGGTTATGCCCAGCTCACTGGCGAAAAACGCCCTGTTGATTATAGCAGGGCCCGAGAGGCCTTTGGGCTGCTGATAAATAAATATCCCAAGAGTAAGTGGCGAAATTACGCCAAAAGTTTCCTGATCCTCATGGATGAGGCACAGACCGCCCGTGAGCAAGCGGAAAAAGAGAAGCAGGCATGTGTCAAGATCAAGGCGCTTTGGGAGCACACGCAAAAAGAATGCCGCACCGACCAGTTAAGGACGCAAGGTGAACTGGCTCGGTTACGTAAGGAAAATGAGCAGTTGCGGCAAGATAATGTGCAATTGCGGCAGGTAAACGAACAGCTGAAAAAAAACATCGAACAACTCAAGAGTCTGGAAATCGAACTGCAGCGGCGGGACAAGCTCTTCCGGTAACTATAACCGTTCCATGGCAAGGGTGATTCCCAGAGCCGTTTTGACGTCCCTAATCTCTCCCCTCCTGAGTTTATCTTTTACTTCTGTCGGTGATGCCTTCACGATTTCAATAATTTCATCGTCATCAGGAGGCAGGGGCGCTGCGTAGAGTTCCTGGGCAAGATAGAAATACATGTATTCATTTCCATATCCGGGAATCAGATACCCTTCAAAGAGACTGGTTATCCGTCCGGCCTGAAACCCGGTTTCTTCTCCTAATTCCCTCTGGACACAAAGTTCCGGAGACTCCCCTTCATCGATATTGCCCGCAGGAATTTCCAGCAGATACCCACCGGTGGCATGACGGTACTGCCGAATAAGGAGAAAGTTGCCTTCCTCATCTACGGGAACAACGGCGATGCATGATTTATGATCGATCCAGCTCAAGCGGGACCGGTGGCCGTTGGGTAGTAGGACGTCCTCTTCCAAAACCTTGAAGACGCGACAATTATAAACTTCAGGCATCGCTTGTTCCTTCCTTCCTTTGCTGTTTTAAAGCTTCGTTGTGGACATTTCGTATTAGAGGTCAATTGGTTTTCATAACGGCCAGGAGATGCCGTTCAATCTCTTCCTTGGGCAAGGCGCCCGTAACCCGATTGATCAGTTTGCCTTCCCGGAAAAACAACAGCGTGGGGATATTGCGGATATCGTACTGAGCCGCGGTAAGGGGATTTTCGTCAACATTGAGCTTGGCAATCTTGATTCCCCCGGCGTATTTAGCGGCCAGGTCATCGAGAACTGGGGCCACCATGCGGCAGGGGGCGCACCAGGGGGCCCAGCAATCAACGATAACGGCTCCCGTTACGGCCAGGACCTCATGAAAAAAAGTAGCGTCCGTGGTATCGAATGGTTTTCCCGCATCGCCTCCGACCACCAGGGGGGCGCCGCAGCGACCGCAAAGGGGATGATCGTTTAGCCGCGTCTCCGGCATCCTGTTTTTTGTGCCGCAACTGAGGCAGCGAATAATCATGTCATCCAAAGAGGCCCGGCACTTGCCGCAGGTCGGTCGATCCTGCATATGTTTTCTGGGGATGCGGTTTTTTGTGCCACAAGTGAGACAACGGATAATCAGTTGTTCCTTCTCTGTAGTCATAGCCTCTTACCTTTCAATTGCCACATTCACCGGTGTCGGAAGCAGGATTCTTACCAGTTCCGCCGGGGTCATTTCGGCGAGAACCCCACGATGGCCTGCATTGATGAGAATAATGGGTAAAGATATGATCGTTTCTTCGATGTAAATCGGCAGCGGTTTCCTCATTCCAAAGGGGGAAGTGCCTCCGACCTTGTAGCCCGTATGTCTTTCTGCTACCTTGGGATCGCAGGGGATCATTATCTTGCGTCCGAGGTGCCGGGCCAGCGATTTTGTGGAGACATCCCGGTCGCCGTGCATCAGGATGATCAGAGGGAGACTGTTCTCATCTTCCATGACCAGTGTTTTGATCACGAGGTGTTCATCCACGCCCAGTTCCTGCGCGGAAGCTTTTGTTCCCCCCCGGTCCACGTACCTGTAGGAGCGGAGAAGAAATTCGGCGCCGTGACTTTTCAGCGCCCGTATAGCCGGTGTCGCCGGAAACTTTTCTTTTGACATCAGGACCTCAAATGTCATTTTAACTTAACCATTATCGCCAAGGGAGTCAACATTTCCCCGAGGACTTTGTGAAATCCTTCTATTGGGAAGCATATCCGAAATTATCCGACAAGTAAAGTTCGAGACGGAACGCAATTGTCTTAATTCTTTTCAATTTTTGTTGTATAGTTAACCAATTGACAGGAAGGTGTATTTTCATGTGACAGGAGGTTTTGCCGTTATGCATCAAAAAATTAAAGAATTGATCGGGAGCAATGATGTTTGTGTTCTGGCAACAGTGGCAGGTGCAGTGCCGCACTGTTCCCTGATGTCCTATGCCGCTGCGGAGGACGGCAGGGAAATCTATATGATTACCCATAAAAACACGAAAAAATACAAGAATTTGGAGGGAAACCCCGGGGTCAGCCTCCTCATTGATTCCCGGGAAACGGACCGGGGGGAAAACAGAAATAGAGCCAAGGCTCTCACCGTTACCGGAACATATGAAAAGGTAGAGGACGAACACAAGAAAGGAGAGATCCGCCGAGGGCTCCTGGACAGACATCCTCATCTGAAGGATTTCATCGAGGATCCCCAGGCGCGGTTCATTCTCGTCCGGGTAAAGGCCTTTCAGCTCCTGGAAGGCGTGTCCGACGCCTATTTCGAGGAGGTGAATTGAGAGGCCTCAGGGGCAAACGGCTTTCTCAAGATCTTTCCATAGGCTCCCGGGTTTGAAGGGTTTCCAGGGGGCCGCGGGGTCGGCAGCGGTGTGCAGGATATTGCCTTCTTCATCGAAGAATTGAATCTTCAGAAACCGCATCCGATGCTCAGGGCAGGCCAGCTCTGCCTCCATGATCAGATATTTAAAATTTTTCAATGATTTCTTATAATGCGGGATTTCCCTCTTGATGTTTTTACGAAAGAGGCTCTTGGCCGCGGGTTCGATCCGGGTGGTTATGAGCACTTTTCCTTCGGAGGGACGGCTCAGGCTGGCTTTGTCAATGAAAAGGGCGTCCCGGTATTTGGTGAAGCCGACAAAGCTCCATTTACTCTCCTCGGCGGCGAGGGTGTAACCACAGCCAACCCAAATAAATAGCAAAACGAGAAAAAGCAAGCCATGAGATCTTTGTATAACCGTAGAAAAATGGTTCGCAAGCGGCAAATCAAATGTTTTTCGCCGTTCCGAGATTGAATTTAACATTATGTAATTAATCATAATTATATGCCAACTAAGGAGAAGCGAAAAAGATTTTTGAGCTGCGGCGAAGCCATTTTTCAAAGGTTTTGCTATAGCGCCAGTTCAAACGTTTCATTGTTCCTCTCCACACCACAATTGCCCTTTGACAGATAAAGGTGATCCATTGTAGCAAAAACGGAAAAAGTTTCCCAACGAAATTATGGAGGGTCCCCCATGACCAGCATTTTAATCGTCTATCACACCCAGACGGGCAACACTGAAAAAATGGCCCAGGCTGTGGCCGCGGGGGCCCGTGCCATTGAGGATATCGATGTCGTCTGCAAGAAGGCGGGAGAAGCTACCCTGGAAGATCTGTTCAAGGCCGACGGTTTGGCTGTCGGCACCCCGGAAAACTTCGGCTATATGTCGGGGATGGTCAAAGATTTTTTTGACCGGACCTATTATCCCGCTCAGGACAAAGTATTCCGGAAACCCTATGTGATTTTCATCAGCGCCGGCAACGATGGCACGGGAGCCCTTAAGGCCATTGAACGGATTGCTCTCGGTTACAAATTCAAGCCTGTTTATAACCCTGTCATTTCCCGGGGGCCCCTTACCCTGGAGATTCTTGACCAGTGCCGCGAACTTGGCGGCGTTCTCGCCGGGGGCTGTCAGGCTGGGATTTATTGAGGGGTCAGACTTACTAATAGACGGTTGTTTCAAATGTCTATTAGTAAGTCTGACCCCAAAAAACATCTTGTCAAAATCATCATTCATTGGTAACTGTGGGCAAAATTGCGAGGTTGAAAAGTCATGGGAGAAGGAATTTCTGATTACACAAAATTCTGCGTGGACCTGAGAAGGCACATGTGGATGGCGGGAGTGGAGACTGAGCTCCGGCGCCTGATTTGGCAGATTGCCGTCACGGGGAAGTACATTTCCGCTAAAATTCATGAATCTAACCGGAAACTGGCGGGATTCAAGAATATGTACGGCGAGGAACAATTGGCCCTGGATAAGAGTTCTGACGCAATCCTTAAAAACCAACTCCAGTTTTCTGGTTTCGTCCGGGAATACGCATCGGAAGAGCAAGATCAAATCGTTCACATTGGGAAAGGGGCGGAAAAATATTTTGTTACCGCTGATCCCCTGGATGGATCTTCCCTGGTGGATTCCAATCTGGCCATAGGTACGATCATTGGCATTCATAACGGCGCTATGTACGGCAAAGGGCGGGATACCATGGTGGCGGCCCTTTATATCACTTACGGTCCCCTTATCACGATGGTATATTCCGCTGGGAAAGGGACCCATGAATTCGTCCTCAACCGGGAAGGGGAATATGTCCTCTCCCAGGAGAATATACGCCTCAAAGAAAGAGGCGATATTTACAGCCTCGGCGGCCTCCGCAAGGACTGGACACCGGAACATCTGCGCTTTGTGGAATATCTGGAAGCAGCGGGCTACAAGTTGCGGTATAGTGGCGGGTTTGTCCCGGACATCAATCAAGTCCTCATCAAAAATGGCGGCGTTTTTACCTACCCAGCCCTCAAGAAAAGCCCCCAGGGAAAGTTGAGGCTGCTCTTCGAACTGCTGCCCATGGCATTTCTTATCGAGCAGGCAGGGGGTGAAGCAACCGACGGCAAGCAACTTATTCTTGATATTTCCGTAGACGACATCGGACAGCGGAGCCCCATCTATATCGGCAGCCGCTTTGAAGTGGACAAGGCCCGGGAGTTTTTAGAGGAGGTTCGGCCTTGATTTATCAGCAACTTGCAGACTTGAAAAAGGGGATGGAAGGGATAATCCGGATCGCGGGGGATCACGTGGAGATCCTCGACGCGGGGGGCCTGCAAAAAACATTTATCGACGATTTAATCTATACAGCCGTTTTCAGCGATCATGAAGATGTCTGCAAGACGGCAGGGTGGATCATCCGCCGGACGGGGGCGGCAGCGGGCATTCATTCGGCATCGATCCAGCCCCTTTACGAGGCCATGGGTCGCCAGGAGGCGGCGGGGTTTACCGTTCCGGCCATCAATATCCGCGCCCTCACCTATCATAGCGCCCAGGCAGTGCTCCGGGCCGCGATGGAATTGAATGTCGGCCCCGTAATTTTCGAAATTGCCCGTTCCGAGATCGACTATACCCGGCAGCGTCCCGAAGAATACACCTGCGCCGTCACGGCGGCGGCGATTAAAGTTGGGTACCGGGGGCCCCTTTTCCTGCAGGGAGACCACTTTCAGATCAACGCTGGCAAATTCGCCAAGGATCCCGACAAAGAGGTCCAGGCCGTCAAGGACCTGATTTGGGAAGCCATTGATGCGGGATTTTACAATATCGACGTGGATACCTCGACCCTTGTGGACCTGACGAAAAAGGCGGTCAAGGAGCAGCAGGAACTCAATTATACCCTGGCCGCGGAGTTGACTACCATGATCCGGGATCTGGAGCCCGCAGGGGTTACCATCTCCGTGGGTGGCGAGATTGGGGAGGTGGGGGGCAAGAACAGCACCGTCGAAGAACTGGCAGCCTTTATGGAGGGCTACCAGGAGGAGTTGCGGAAGATCGATGAAGACATGAAAGGGATCAGTAAAATCAGCGTGCAGACGGGAACCAGCCATGGCGGTGTGCCCATGCCGGACGGGACCGTCGCGGAGGTCAAGCTGGATTTCGACACCCTGGCGAAACTCTCCGAGGCGGCCCGGGTAACTTACGGTCTCTCCGGGGCGGTCCAGCACGGGGCGTCCACCTTGCCCCAGGAGGCCTTCGATCGCTTTCCCGCCGTCGGAACCGCGGAAGTTCACTTGGCCACGGGATTTCAGAATATCATCTATGACAGTTCCCATCTTCCCGCCGACATAAAAAACCGTATTTATGATTATCTGAACAGGGAGTGCCGGGGGGAGAAAAAGGAGAGCGACACGGAAGAGCAGTTCCTTTACAAAACCAGGAAAAAGGGCTTTGGCCCTTTCAAACGGGATTTATGGGAACTGCCGCCTGACCATCTGAGCGCTCTGGGGGCGGAACTGGAGAGCCAGTTTTCCTTCCTCTTTGAAAAGCTGCATGTAGGGGATACGATGAAAATCATGGAAGCACTCGTCAAACCGGAGGATGTTCCTCTTAAGGCCCCGGCAGGGCTGAAATGATGAGCAAAGGATCGGTATGGAAAACACGGCTGCTGGTATTGATCCGGATCTGCTGAAGAGACTTTATCTTTTTAGATCCATAAATCTTGAGTCAATTCAGGGAATCTTTGATTTCTGCAAGGTCCACAACCTGAAGGCGGGGGAGATCCTCTTCCGTCCCGGTCAATCCAACTGGACTGTCTATTTCATTCTCCAGGGACGGCTTCGCATCCACCTCAACACCCTGGACAGCGACCCCGTGACGATTCTTGTTACTGGCGAGAGTGTCGGCGAAATGTCCGTTATCGATCAGCAACCAACAACGGCCTTCGTTGTAGCCGATGAGGATAGTCTTCTGGTGTCGATGGATGAGGATATTATGTGGTCCCTTGTCCATTCTTCCCATGCCATCGCCTGCAATCTCCTGTACACGCTGACCAAGCGACTCCGCCATGCCGATGCCGTGGTGTCTGGAGGAGAGTATCTGGATCGGGAGGAACGTCACTACGGAAATGTCGATGCCCTGACGGGGTTGCCGAACCGGGAATGGTTTGATCAATTACTCAGGCGCCAATGCCTGCGCTCCCACCATGCGGGAAAGCCCTTGAGCCTCATGCTTGTGGATATTGACGGCTTCAAGGCCTTCAACGACCGTTATGGCCGTCGTTGCGGAGACCGGGTTCTCTATTCCATGGCCTATGGGCTGATCAACCATCTACGGCCTACGGAGATAATTGCCAGGTATGGCTTGGATCTTTTTTCCATTCTGCTTCCGGATGCAGACATGGAAACGGCCAGAGGGATTGCCGTGCGCCTTTTCAAGAGCATTGAACAGGCGACGCCCATCATGGCGGAGGGAAATATTGTGGATCATCCTTCCGTATCCGTCGGTGTAGCACAGAAGAAACCGGAACAGGACGGGGACAGCCTCTTCAACGAAGCCGAGGCGGCCCTCTATAGGGCGAAGCAAATGGGGGGAAATGCCATTTCCGAGTGAAGTTTATGCGTGCACCCCTTTTATCATTCTCTCACAAGTATGATACCCTACGTTTCTAAATCAAAGATTATGAACCCGTAAAAAGTCAAAAAATAGGCCATAATCGGCGGCTTCGTAAAAAGCTCCGCAGGTAAGGCGCGCAAATCATGAGGAACGAGGCGTACTTGGCGTACGCCGCAGCGACGAAGGATGCAGTGCAACGCAGCATCCGGAGCTTTTTACGAAGCCGCCAAAGATGAGATCAAAGTGGCAAGGAGGAGGCGACGCAGGCGTATCTTCCATACGTCGAGGAGCCGATTGTCGATGCCAACGCAGATAGCGCTTTGATTCAGGACCGGAATTAGCGGACTTTCGCGCCCGCTTCCGGCAGCCGGTCAAAGGATAACAGGGTCAGGCCGTCAGCCGTATCCGTGGCCAGCAGCATCCCCCGGGACTCGACGCCCATGAGTTTCGTCGGTTTGAGATTAGCGACAACAACGATCATCTTACCCACGATCTCTTCCGGCTTGTAATCTTTTCCCATCCCCGCTACGATCACCCGCTCCTCGCCGATATCGATCTTCATTTTCAGAAGCTTGCTGGATTTTGGCACCAACTCCGCTTCCAGAACCTTGGCTACTCTTAAGTCGATCTTTTCAAAATCTTCATAAGCGATTTCGGGTTTGAAGGTCGGTACTGCCTTTTCCTGTGTTTCCATCTTATCATCCTTTTTTAATTCAATTCTTGGGAATAATGCCTCAATTTTCTTCAATGGATTTCCTGGCGGCAAACTGCCCCAGTTCTGCAGGGTTGAGAAATCCTGTGTTTCCGGGTCGTCAATGCCCAGATGTGCGAGCAGTTTTTTCGTCGTATCCGGCATGAAGGGGGCAATGAAAACGGCGATACACCTCAGGGATTCGAGAAGGTTGTAGATAACCGTAGCCAGGCGATCCTTATGCACGGGATCCTTGGCCAGCGTCCAGGGTTCGCTCTCCACGATGAACTTGTTGGCCGTATTTATGAATCCCCAAATCGCCATCAAGGCCTTATGGGGGGCCAACTCCCGAAAACAGACCTCGACCTCCCCGCGGGTCCGCAAGGCGGTAGCGGCGAAGACCTGATCCGCATCAGACTTCACGCCCGGTTGGGGGACGGCGCCGTCAAAATATTTCAGCGCCATAGCCATAACCCGGCTGATCAGGTTGCCAAGATCATTGGCCAGATCGGCATTGACCCGCTGTACGAAACTCTCCTCGCTAAAGCTGGAGTCGAGGCCAAAAACCATGTCCCTCAAGAGGAAATAGCGAAAGGCGTCCAGGCCGTACTTATCTTTCAGGTCCAGAGGCTTAACCACGTTTCCCAGGCTCTTGGACATCTTGCTCTGGTCCACGTTCCAGTATCCATGAACATTGAGATGCCGGTAGGGTTCGATACCGGCGGCCTTTAGCATGGTTGGCCAGTAGATTCCGTGGGGTTTGAGGATGTCTTTGGCGATCAGATGTTCTGCTACGGGCCAGAAAGTCCGGAAGTTTTCCCCCTCCGGATAGCCTATACCGGTTATGTAGTTGATCAGGGCGTCAAACCAGACATAAGTCACGTAATTATCGTCGAAGGGCAGGGTGATGCCCCAGGTAAGGCGGGTCTTGGGACGGGAGATGCAGAGATCTTCCAATGGCTCTCTCAGAAACGCCAAGGCCTCGTTGCGGTAGCGTTCGGGACGAATGAAATCGGGATGCTCTTGAATGTACTGGATAAGCCATTCCTGATATTTACTCATCCGGAAGAAATAATTGCTTTCCTTGCGAAATTCAGGTTCGCACTGATGATCGGGGCAGAGTCCGTCCACGAGTTCCTTATCCATGTAAAAACGTTCGCAGCCCACGCAATAATGTCCCTCATAATGTCCGAAATAGATGTCCCCCGTATCGTACACCTTCTGAAGAATCGTGCGGACAACCTGCATATGGTTTTCATCGGTGGTGCGGATGAAGTAATCGTTCTTGATGCTCAGCTCCGGCCACAGGGCTCGGAATTGCGCGCTGATCCCGTCGGCGTAAGTCTTGGGATCGACGCCTGCCTGCTGGGCCGCTTCGGCGATTTTGTCACCGTGCTCATCGGTGCCGGTTAGAAAAAAGGTCCGGTAACCGGTCAAATGATGGTAGCGCGCCAGCACGTCAGCGACAATGGTCGTATAGGCATGGCCGATATGGGGCGAGGCGTTGACATAATAAATAGGCGTGGTAATATAATAATTTTTTTCCATAAGACCCCCTCTCTCTTAAAGGTCCTCCATCTTGACGATCCGTTCCTCACCGTTTTCCATTTCCACGGTGATCTCTCCCTTCAGGACGCTCTGGCGAATGACCTTGGCCCGGGCGTCGCCGATTTGAATCAACTTGCCGCATTTGGGCATGTCTTTTTTCATCGCCAGATAGGATTCATATTCGAAGGCGAGGCAGCACATGAGCCGGCCGCACAGTCCCGATATTTTTTCCGGATTGAGGGACATGCTCTGTTCCTTCGCCATTTTTACGGACACCCGGTCCAGATTGTGGAGGAGGGTCGTACAGCAGACTTCCCGTCCACAGATCCCCATTCCCCTGATCATGCGGGCTTCCTGTCGGGCCCCGATCTGTCTCAGTTCAATCCTTGTTTTGAATCTCTGCACCAGATCCTTGATCAATTCCCGGAAATCAACCCGGTTCTCCGCCGTAAAATAAAAAACGACCTTACTGCGATCGAAAAGATATTCGACATCCACGATCTTCATGGGAAGCTCGCGCTGTTTGACCTTATCGGTGCAAAAACGTTTGGCTTCCCTTTCCAGGAGCTGATTTTCCGCCTGTATCTGCACATCTTCATCGGTTGCCTGACGGAGGATGGGTTTGTGAGCAGCAGCGGGCGGTTCTCGCTCTGGGGTAGTCATTTCCGCAACAACTACGCCAAAGGCCATGCCATGATCTGTTTCGACAATGACGGGATCGCCTTTTTCCAGGGGAATTCCGGCGGCGTTAAAATTGTAAATTTTTCCTTCACGCTTAAATTTGATTCCAACAATATTCGGATCAGCCATAACTATCCATAAAGACGTTTATTGAATTAAAGGCGGAGTGTAAACGTCATGGCCTCTAAAGTCAACAGCTTATTGGCATTGTACTCAAGAGCGCGGATAGACGCGGAGATGGTTTGCAGGTTGTAGAGGATATCAGAGGTGGTTAAACGGGTTATGGCCTTGAGGGTGTCCTTCTCGTCGCTGTTTGCCGGTGTCTGGTCTCCTGCAAGTTCCTTCCATACCAAGGCGTCCCGGAAGCAGGACAAGAGGATGGAGAGCTTTTCGGGAACGTCTTTTTTGTCTTTTCCCAGATACCTCACCAGGGAAAGCCTTTGCAGGGGACCTCCAGAATGTTCAGCGGCGATATGCCCCATGACGGCCTTTCTGTCGGCAAGGTAATCGTCCCGCTTGAGTTGCTGCGCCCGCTGGATACTTCCCTCGGCCGCGGCGGCAATCATCCTGGCCGTCTCATCGGCAAGGGACTCTTCCTTCACAAGATATGCGGTCACAGTATCCTGTCGCAAAGGGCTGAACCGGATCTGCTGGCATCGGGAAAGAATAGTTCTGGGGAGGGTGTATGGTTTTGCCGTAATCAAGACGAGAATATTTGCCGGTGACGGTTCTTCGAGGGTTTTTAGAAGGGCATTGGCGGCAGTCTGATTCATCCGGTCCGCCTCATCGATAATAAACAGTCTCCGCCCCCCCTCCAAAGGACGAAAGGCAGTCATGTGGAGAAGATCCTTGATGGCCTGGATTTTAATGAAGGCCCCCTCCGCGGTGACGTTAATCAGGTCGGGATGGTTACCGTGGCTTGTTTTCTTACAGGACAGACAGGTACGGCAACCATCAGCCTCTATCCTATCGCAGAGAATGGCCGCCGCAAAGGCCATGGCAACGGCTTTCTTGCCTATACCCTCCCGGCCGTGAAAAAGATAGGCGTGGGCAAGACGTCCACCGGTGATGGCGGACTTCAAAAGGGAAATCTGTTTTTCATGACCGTAAATATCCTGAAAGAACATAACCTTTATTTCCTATCCTCTATTCACCATTCACTTTTTACGGTTTACCAGTATATCAAGATGGAAACGGACAGTCTCCTGAAGATCGTTTACGGAACCCGCGGCATCAATGACCCGGAAGCGGTCTTTTTCCTGATGGGCAAGCAAAAGATACCCTTCGCGGATTTTTTTATGAAACGCCAGGTCCTCTTCTTCAAACCGGTCTTCCCGCAACGCCTTATTAAGACGGGCGATTCTCTCCTGTGCCCGATTCAGTCCCACCTCTACCGGCAGATCAAAAAGCAAGGTTAGATCAGGCTTCAGGGAGTTCGTAACAAAAGCATTGAGAAAACGGATCGCCTCGATATCCAATCCCCGGGCATAACCCTGGTAAACAAATGTCGCATCGGCAAAGCGATCGCAGAGGACTACCATCCCCTCCTCAAGGGCGGGAAGAATGACTTCCCGCACGTGCTGTGCCCGGGCGGCAGTGAAGAGGAGCAGCTCCGTTTCCGGATAGAGGATGAACGGGCTGCGATTGAGGAGCATCTCCCGGAGTTTTCTTCCCAGAGTGGTTCCCCCCGGTTCCTCCGTCCGGAGGCAGGGAATTCCCCGCTTGACGAGATAATCAGCCGCCAGATGGATCTGGGTGGTTTTCCCACAGCCCTCTATACCTTCGAAAGTAACGAATAATCCCATAATGATATGTGATTCTGGGTGATAATAACGAAGAGACGGTTTGCAGTCTTATTTATCTTCCCCGGGGATGATGGCCTCAACGGGACATTGATCCGCACACGCCCCGCAGTCGTTGCAGACCTTGGGGTCAATTACGTATTTGTCTTCGCCCTCGCTTATGGCCTCTAAAGGGCATTCGTCTTCGCAGGAACCACAAGCTATGCACTCGTCCGTAATTATGTAAGCCATTGTAACTATCTCCTTTTCTTGTAAATATTTATGCAGATATGACTTCCCTGACTTCCGGGATTTCTTTCTTCAGGAAGCGTTCAATACCATTCTTCAGCGTCATCTGGGCCATGGGACAACCGTGACAAGCCCCGAGGAGCTTCACTTTTACGACTCCGTCGTCCGTGACATCGATGAGTTGCACATCTCCCCCATCGGCCTGAAGGTTCGGCCGAATCCTGTCGATTACTTTTTGTACCTTTTCTTTCATCATGTACTCCCTGATTACCTTTATTAATGAGGCATAGCGCCGATCATGGCATTGACCACACTCTTGCCCACATCTTTTAAATCCGGTTTCAAGAATGTATATTCCTTGACTATGTTGTGTCCCGCCTTCCAGGCGATTCTCCCGGTCGCTGTCTCAACGAGTTTCATGCTCAAACCGGCTTTGGCCACATCTTGGGACGCCTTTTCCCTTTGTTCCGTCGCATAATTCCAAGAATCAACCGTGACGATTAGAAATGCTTCGATCTTCAAGGAATCTCCAATCTGCCTGCTCAAAGCGGGGTCAGAGTAATTAACGGTATTGAGCTTGAGAAGGTAATCGGCCACCGCTTTTTGAAGCTCCTGATCGTTTTTCAGCTGATTCTTCACGTTATCGGACGTCAAGACCGTAGCAAACCAATGTCTGTCTGTCAGTTCTGCGATAATAATCTCATTGATGACGCCCCGCGCCTCCGGATAGGTTCCCACGTCGACATACAAAAGGCCGATGGTTCGAGGGTGAAAATCCTTCATGTCCGGATCTCGCTCCGCATAGCGAATAGGAGCACCACAGGCGATGATGCTCAGGATCATCGCCGTAAGGAGCCACGCACAAAACCACGATTTTTTATTCATACCCATGTCCCCCTGCTGATCAAAAGCCATATTCCCGTGCTTAACCCGGCGATGATATAAGCCGTTTCCAGGATGCCCTCCATTACTACCCCGATAAGACCCGGTTTTCTATCATAAACCTGGAAGCAAATCCATATATAAATAACGGGGGGGAGCAGGAAAAAACTTGCCGATGTTGTCCATCCCAGAGGGAACGCGGCGATAAGCAATAGCAAGAGTAGCAGGGACGCCAGATGGAGCAGATTCTGGGTGTTGGTCTTGCCGATAAGGACGGGGATGGTCTCCCGGCCGATGAGCTTGTCGCTTTGTATGTCCAGGACGTCGGACAGGGCTGAACGGATGAAGACGATCCCGAAGATAAAGGCAAAGGAAACGCCCGTGGCCGCCGTCAGGCTCAGCTCCTCTGCTAGAGGCGGAAGAACGGTGGCGATGGCGGCCCAGGCAAAGGCCATGGATACATTTTTTGATCCCGGCAGATCCTTGACGCTCCGGAATCGCCAACCCGCCGGCGCCAGGTTGGTGTTATAGAGGATGCCAAGGGTGGACATGATCAGCAGAAAGAGGAAAGGGACCGGTCCCGAAAGAAAACCGGCCCCCAGGGCAACAATCAGTGACGCAACGGCGGTTCTGATGTATGTTTTTTCATGCCTGCGGTAGGAGTCTTCCCGGAAAGAGCCGATGATACTGCCCGTCTGCCGATTGATGAAGCGGTTGAGGGTATGCATGGCATAGACATATAGGGCGGTTATCAGGACATACAGTGAGTGGATTTCAAGCCTCTGGAGGAACATGCTGGCGACGGCAAGGCAGCCCGCCCCAACGGCGGAATAAAGATCCGTTCTGACCATCCAGACCCATAATTTCATAAGGTATTTTACCTTTGGACCCTGCTCGGTCTGCCGGGTGGTTACGTTGTCTACGACCCGGTCGATGATCCAGTTGGGGGTGGAAGCGCCGGCGGAAACGCCAATCTTTTTGAATCTTTTCAACTTTTCCGCAACCAGATCATTGGCTGTTTCCACATAGAAGGTCGGGGTTCCCTGCAGCTCCGACAAAGCGGCCAGACGTTGAGTATTGGCGCTGTTTTTCCCCCCGACAATAATCATGGCGTCCATTTCTTCCGCCAGGGATTTGACCTCCATTTGCCTTTTTTCCGTTGAATCACAGATAGTTTCGAAAATAACGGCGTCAGGGAAACGTTTGTGGATCTCACCGACAATATGTTGATATTCATCAACACTCTGGGTCGTTTGCGCGACGACACATACTTTGTCCAGAGCGGGGAGCTGGCGGACATCCGCGGGGTGGTTGATCACCAATCCCTTCCCGTAGGCATATCCCAAAAGCCCGTTTACCTCAGGGTGCTGGGCATCGCCGATGATGAGAATCGTGAAATCCTGGGCCGCATGTTTCTTTATAATGGCCTGGACGCGGCCAACTTTGGGACAGGTGGCGTCAATGATTTTCAGACCTTTTTCCTTGATGCCTTTTCGTTCCTGAGGGGATATGCCGTGGGCTCTTATGATAATGGCGACCCCCGCTTCACCGGGGGGAATTTCTTCCAGATTTGCGACGGGAATGATCCCCCTGCTCTTGAGCAACTCCACGGTCTGGGGGTTATGAATCAGGGGGCCGTAAGTGTAGATCGTCTTTCGGCCTTTGTGCTGGGCCAGTTCGAGGACCATGTCCACGGCCCGCCTGACCCCCATACAGAACCCTGCTGTTTCGGCAAGTTTGATACTCATTTCAGGTTTTTCGCATAAATAAAAAATTCGTGGTTACCGGCCGGCCCGACAAGGGAAGACTCACAGGTTCCCAGCACCTCCATCCCCGTTTCCTGAAAAAAGGTTTTCATCTCCTCAATGACCTGTTGATGCAAGGCAGGCTCCCGGACAACGCCGTGTTTGCCCAACTGTTTTCTGCCCACCTCGAATTGGGGTTTAATTAGGGCCAGGATGAATCCGTCCTCCCTTACCAGGCGGCGGATGGACGGAATGATTAGTTTAAGGGAGATGAAAGACGCATCCACCGTGGCCATGTCCAGATCTTCCTCGATGCCCCGGCCGTCAAAGTAACGGATATTGGTGCGCTCAATGGTTACCACCCGGGGGTCCTGGCGCAGTCGCCACGCTAGTTGGCCGTATCCCACATCCAGGGCATAGACCTTTTTCGCCCCCTCCTGGAGCAGGCAGTCCGTAAATCCTCCTGTGGACGCCCCCGCATCCAGGATTACAAAGTTCCTGACGCTGATTTCAAATGCCTCCAGCGCCCCTTTTAGCTTCAGACCCCCACGGCTTACATAGGGAGATACTTCTCCCTTAATGCGCAGGGATATATTGGGATCTACCAGGCTTCCTGCCTTATCTATGCACTGTTCGGCAACGAGGACGGCGCCGGCGAGGATTAAGGCTCTTGCTTTTTCCCTTGTCGGTGCAAGCTGGCGATCAACAAGGAGAATGTCTAAGCGGACCTTGGTCATGGCTTTGTTATTTATTGACTATCTCCCGGGATGCGGCAAGAATTGCGTCCTTATCGATGCCGGCTATATGCCTGAGCTCCTGCTGGGTGGCGTGTTCCACAAAGGCATCCGGTATCGCCAAGAGTCGGATCTGGACATTGTTGATCCCTTTTACGGCCAGGGCTTCCAGGACTGCGCTTCCAAATCCTCCCATGAGGACGTTTTCCTCCACGATTACGAGTTTTCTCACCTTCCTTGCAGTTTGGCAGATGAGATCTACATCCAGGGGTTTGACGAAGCGGGCATTGACGATCCGGGCGGAGATGCCTTCTTTCCCGAGTTCTTCAGCCGCACTGAGGGCGGCGTCGACGGTGGCGCCGATGGCAATGATGGCCAGGTCCGAACCCTCACAGATGATTTCTCCTTTACCGACCTCCAGGGGAACCGGTGTTTCGTCGATGGGGACGCCCCTGCCGCTGCCTCGGGGATAACGCACGGCCACAGGACCTTCGCACCCCACAGCTGTCTTCAGCATATGCTGAAGCTCGTTTTCATCTTTAGGAGCCATGACGATCATATTCGGGATGGCCCGCAGATAGGTCAGATCAAAGACGCCGTGGTGGGTAGCGCCATCATCGCCTACAAAGCCGCCCCGGTCGAGACAAAAAACGACATGGAGATTCTGGAGACAGACATCATGGATAATCTGATCGTAGGCTCGCTGCATAAAGGTGGAATAAATAGCGACGAAGGGGATCATTCCCTCTGCGGCCAGACCGGCAGCAAAGGTGACGCCGTGCTGTTCGGCAATTCCGACATCGAAAAAGCGCTCCGGAAAAATTCGGGCGAACTGATCCAGACCAGTACCGTCGCACATCGCGGCGGTGATTGCCACGATTCTCCCTTCTTGCCGGGCGAGACGAACGAGGGTCTCGCCGAACATCCTGGTATAGGTAATGGGGGGAGGGCAGGTTTCGGCAACCGCCGGTTGGCCCGTCTCGACGCAGAAAGATGAGGTGCCATGAAAGCGGAGGGGTTCCTCCTCGGCATGGACATAACCCTTTCCTTTCTTCGTAAGGACGTGAACCAGTACCGGGCCTTCCATCTTTTTGATATTCTGGAGATTCTTAACCAGGCGATCCAGGCGGTGCCCCTGCAGGGGACCCACATAAGTAAATCCGAGATCTTCAAAAAGGGCACCGGGCAAGAGAAAGGCCTTGAAGGATTCCTCGACCTGCCGGGAAAAATTCAACATATGGCCACCGATGGATGGTATACTCTTTAGGAAAGTCTTGATATCCGTTCGCATCCGGGTAACGGCCTCTCCGGTCATGATCCGGTTCAAATAGGAAGACAAGGCCCCGACGTTAGGAGAGATGGACATCTCATTGTCATTGAGAATGATAATCAGATCCTCTTTGCGGTCTCCCGCCCAGTTCAGCCCCTCGAAGGCCATGCCCGCCGACATGGATCCGTCGCCTATGACGACAACCACCTTGTTGCTGTCCCCCTTGAGGCGCCGGGCCTCGGCCATCCCCGTAGCAGCGGAAATGGAGGTGCTGCTATGACCGACGTTGAAAACATCATAAACGCTTTCTTCCCGTTTTGGGAACCCGCTGATGCCCCCCTTCTGGCGCAGTGTGTGGAAAGCATCGCGCCGACCGGTGATGATCTTGTGGGCGTAAGCCTGATGTCCAACATCCCAGATGAGCTTATCTTTCGGGGTATTAAAGACGTAGTGAATTGCCAGGGTCAGTTCCACAGCGCCGAGAGAGGAGGCGAGATGGCCGCCGGACCTGGATACCGTCTTCACGATAAGTTCACGTATCTCCTGGGCAAGGATGTTCAGAGACGGGAGATCGAGGCGCCGGATGTCTTCAGGGTCGTTGATGCTGTCGAGTATGCGTTTCATCGGTTTCTTTCCATGATATAACGAGCGATCCACCGCAAAGGATCGGCCCGTTGATCGAAATCGGTAAGGTGAGCCGCGGCCCGTTCAACCAATTCCGCCAGGCGGTTCCGGGAGACTTCCAGTCCTATCAGGGCGGGAAAAGTCGTTTTACCCCTGGAAATATCGCTGCCCGTACCTTTGCCCATGAGGGCGCTGTCGCCGGTTACATTCAAGATGTCATCGGCGATCTGAAAGGCAAGGCCGATATCTTGACCGTAACGGGAAAGGACCGTGATCTGTGCCGCTGTCGCTCCCGCAAGGATGGCTCCGGAGACGACGGAAACGGTGAGCATGGCCCCCGTCTTGCGCCGGTGCATGTCCTCAATGGTCTCCCGGGCCGCAGTTTTTCCTTCTCCCTGCAGGTCCATGACCTGCCCCCCGACCATGCCGACCGTGCCTGCCGCCCGGGCAATAAGATTGATCACCTGGAGGCGTTTATTCGTGTTGTGGTCCCTTGTGAATTCCGGGCGGGAGAGCAGATGAAAGGCCTCGGTCAGCAGGGCGTCTCCGGCAAGGATAGCGATCCCTTCGCCAAAGGCCCGGTGACTCGTCGGCATTCCCCGTCGATAGTCGTCATTGTCCATGGCGGGCAAGTCATCGTGGATCAAAGAGTAAGTGTGGATCATCTCCAGGGCGCAGGCGCAGGAAAGGACGTCTTTCGCGTGGCCACCTATGGCCTCGGCAGCGGCCACGCAGAGAATAGGCCTAATACGCTTGCCGCCGGCGAAAAGGCTATAACGGACTGCCTGATGGATGATTTCCGGACCTTCCCCTTCCCCTGGGAGGAACCCCTCCAGGGACGCATCGATGAGGGCCTTACGTTCCGCGAGATAAGTTTCCGTGATCATCCCTTTCTCAGGCTGCATTGCCTTCATCCCGCGGGAAGGGCGCCGGGGCGATGTCCCCCTTGTCGTCTTTGAGAAGAATTTCCACTCGTCTTTCCGCCTCATCAAGTTTCCCGGTACAGAAACGGATCAGGCGAATTCCTTCCTCAAAGGCCTTTAGCGAATCATCGAGGGCCAAATCTCCGGATTCCATCTTTTTAACCAACTCTTCCAGCTTCTTCAGAGCTTCTTCAAATTTGTCCTTTGCCATACCTGTTTCCTTTGATTCGCTGCTTGCGAACCATTTTTCTTCGGTTTCGCCTAAGCTCTCTATATCACATTTTCCACCCGGGCGCGGATATTTCCCAAGGCCACCTGAACATCGATATGATCACCGGCGGCAAGGGTGTCGACACTTTTCACGATGGTTCCCTCCGGGAGCCGGCGGGTAATACTGTAGCCCCGTTGCAAAACCCCAAGGGGACTGAGGTTCTGAAGGGCGATTAGTTGCCGATCCATGGCATGCCTGTCTTCTTTGAGGCAGTTCCGCATCTCCGTAACAAGCTGTTGCTGCCGGCAGGCGACGATCATCCGGGACTTTTCGATGCTGTCGCCTGGCCCGGCTTGGGCGAGGCGGGTCTTCAGATAGCCCAGATCCAGGCTGCGCGCGGTTAGGGCCCTGTTCATGGACAAGGTCAACTTATCCTGGTGATCATCGATGGTCATGCGGAAATCGCTGAGGATTCGGTCCGGCGATTTAAGGCGCTTGGTTGCCTCCGTGAGCTTTTCCCGGCGCCGGGTCGCCAGCCGTCGCTGAACTTGCAGAAGGCGCCAGTAACAGCCGTCTATTTGGCGGCACAGTTGATCCCGAGACGGGACAACCATTTCCGCTGCTGCGGAAGGGGTTGGCGCCCGCAGGTCGGCAGCGAAATCCGTGATGGTAAAGTCTGTTTCGTGACCGATAGCGGAGACGATGGGAATGGGGGAACGGAAAACCGCCCGGGCTACCTCTTCCGTGTTGAAGGTGTGCAGATCTTCCAGCGAGCCTCCACCCCGGGCCAGGATGATGACATCGATGTCATGCTGTTTCTGGAGGATGCCGATTGCCTTGATAATCTCCGGGGGCGCTTCTGGTCCTTGGACCCGCACGGGGGCAATTAGGATGGAAATCGCGGGGAAACGCCGGCCTGTTACCTGAAGGATATCCCTGATCACCGCACCGGTGGGGGACGTAATCACGCCAATGCGCTTTGGCAGGAACGGCAATGGCTTTTTGTTCCCCTCGTCAAACAATCCCTCCGCCTGAAGCTTGGCCTTGAGCTGTTCGAAGGCCTTCTGGAGAGCCCCCAGCCCTCTGGGCTCCACCCGGTCAATGATGAGTTGATAATCTCCCCGCGGGGCATAGACGGTAAGTCGGGCCCGGCAGGCGATGTGCAGACCGTCTTCGAGATCAAAGGGCAGTTTTTGTGCCGACCGGAAAATCACGGCCCGGATCTGGCTCCGGTCGTCTTTCAGGGTGAAATAGCTGTGGCCGGATCCCGGCCGACGCAGGTTGGATATCTCCCCCTCCACCCAGAGGGTTTCGAAACGGGCTTCCAAAAGGGTTTTAATATGTTCACTGAGCTGGCTGACTGTCCAGACGTCTTGCATGACCTGCCTTCTTTCTGAAGCGAGGCCTATCAGAAATCAGGGGGGATGACAAGGTGGTTTTTCTTAAGTCATTGACATTTATCCGTCTATGATTTAAAGGAAAATATCTTTTTAGAATTGGGGAGCATATGAAGAAAAAGGATTTTTTGAAAAAGCCGGTCCAGCACATCGATATCAAATCTTTTGACGCGGTGGGCATTGTTGACGCCATGAAAAAAATGTCCTTTACTGCCAGGGACTTGGGCGACGCCGCCGACATCTACGACCGGATGCTGAAAGACAAAAAATGCGCCGTGATCCTGACCGTTGCCGGCAGCACTTCTGCCGCCGGGTGTATGCAGATCTATGTTGATCTTGTGAAAAACAACATGGTTGACGCGATCGTGGCCACGGGCGCCGCGATCGTGGATATGGACTTTTTCGAGGCCCTCGGGTTCAGTCACTATCAGGGTTCGCCCCATGCGGATGACCAGACGCTCCGTTCCCTATACATCGACCGGATCTATGACACCTATATCGATGAGGAGCAGTTGCAGCACTGTGACCGTACCGTTAAGGAGATAGCCGACGCCCTGGCCCCCAGGCCTTACTCCTCCCGGGAATTCATCTGGGAGATGGGGAAATATCTGACCACCCACGCCAAGAAGAAAGATTCCCTTGTGCAGGCGGCCTATGAAAACGACATCCCCATTTTCTGCCCCGCTTTTTCCGACAGCAGCGCCGGATTCGGTCTCGTTCTGCATCAGCATGAACGGTCTGATAACTGCTTGTCCATCGATTCGGTGAAAGATTTCCGGGAGTTGACACTGATCAAAATCAAAGCAGGGACCACTGGATTGCTCATGATCGGCGGTGGCGTTCCGAAGAATTTTGTGCAGGATACGGTCATCTGCGCCGAGATCCTCGGTAAGGAAGTCCCCATGCATAAATACGCCATTCAGATTACCGTGGCGGATGCCCGGGACGGCGCCTGCTCCAGCTCCACCCTGAGGGAGGCCCAATCATGGGGAAAGGTAGACGTGGCCTACGAAAAAATGGTTTATGCGGAGGCGACCTCGGTCCTGCCGCTATTGGCTAACTATGCATATATCAAGGGGAATTGGAAAAAGCGAAAAAAATGGCGCTTTGCCGGGCTGTTTAAATAAGAAAAGGCGCTTTAATTTTTTCCATAGTCCTCAGCGCACGAAAGTTGCTTTATTCCAGGATACCATCGATAGATGCCCCCCCTTTCAGAATGTCTTCCCGGGGTTGAGGATGTTGTCGAGAAACTCCACGGCGCAGGGGATGGGCCTTTCATCAGCACCGCTCTGATGGTCTCCAGCGCCGTAAAGACTGTGGACATGAAGATCTCCGCACCTTCTCCTCTAAGTATCACTGCTTTCATACATTAATCACATTTCCATGCAGGTTTTTCTTGACAATATATACCGCACTCTCTCAATTCAAAGCGATATCGGAATCAGACATGCCAAGGTACTGTGCGGTAAAGGTTTAGGAGGATGATGATGCCGAAAGTGGCTCTGATCCGATGCGAAAGCTATGAGTATGAAAAGATCAGAAGCGCTGTTGGGCGCGGCCTCGATCTCATCGGCGGTGCGGGAATATTTGTGAAGCAGGGGCAGCGCCTCCTCCTGAAGCCCAACCTGCTCATTGGCGAGGCGCCGGAAAAATGTGTGACCACTCACCCCGCCGTGTTCAGGGCCGTTGCCGAAATCATTAAGGAAATCGGTGTCGTGGTGAGCTACGGCGATTCCCCCGCCATTGGCAGCACCTCCTCCGCCGCAAGAAAGTGCGGCATAAGCGCCGTAGCAGAAGATCTCGATATTCCCGAGGCGGATTTCAAAACCCCCGTAGAGGTGTTTTTTGAGAAGGGTGTGCAGAACAAGAAATTCGTCGTGGCGAAAGCCGTATTGGACAATGATGTTGTCGTGAGTCTCCCGAAGCTGAAAACGCATGGCTTCGAGAAGTTCACCGGATGCGTGAAGAACCAGTTCGGGTGCATCCCCGGCGTGCGCAAAAGCGAGTACCACATAAAGGTCCCCAACGCCGAACAGTTCGCGCAGATGCTCGTTGACCTGAATAATTACATAAATCCAGCGCTCTATGTGATGGATGGGGTATGGGCGATGGAGGGCAACGGGCCCCGCGGCGGGGCACCCCGTAAAATGAACGTTCTCCTTTTTTCATGCGACCCGATTGCCCTGGACGCGACGGTGTGCCGGATCATCGACTTGGACCCCGAGTATGTACCCACAATAACGATGGGGCACAAAAGCGGTTCCGGAACTTATCTCGAGAAAGAGATCGATTTGGTGGGCGACGATCTCGACAGCTTCCGTCTTCACGACTTCGACATTAACCGCTCCCCTCTAACACCCTATCGTGATAGGGGCGTCATGCGCTTCCTGAGTAACCGCTTTATCCCCCGTCCCGTCATCAACGTGGAAAAGTGTGTGGCGTGCGGCATGTGCGTGACGATTTGTCCCACCGAGCCCAAATCGGTCGACTGGGTTGCGGGCGATCGACAGAGACCGCCCACGCACAATTATAAAACATGCATTCGGTGCTATTGCTGCCAGGAGCTCTGCCCCGAGAGCGCAATCGACATCCGGTACCCGCTTGTCAGGCGTATCTTTGGGCGAGGCAGGTAATGAATACCGACATCAGCCCATCTATGTTGTGGCTTTTCAACTTAATCCCTGATACATAGATCGGCAATATTCATTTGCCCGACAGGGAGGAGAAAATGCTGCATACTCTTTGAACTGTTGGAGAAAATAAGAGATCAAAGTGGGAGGGAAAACATGGGATCAAAGCAGAAGCAGACACAAATCGGACAAAAGGAATCCTTCGAACGAAAGTTGAAAAATAGGCTGGCTCTCCTTTCGGAAGAGGGGATAGAAGCTCGTAAGATCGATAGAGATGTGCTTGTAAAAAAATTGCGAGCAAATGTTGAGGCCATAAACACCAGGCTGAAGACGATTGAGGCCAGTGAAAAGAAGAATGAAGAACTGGCAAGGCTGAAGCTGGAAAAGGCAGCCGCCCCCCGGAAAGAGCCGGAAGCAACTAAAGAAAAGAAGCCAAAGGAAGCTCCTGTCGAGGTTAAGGAAAAAAAGAAAAAGAAATAGTAGCTTCTGACAATGATAATTTCGACAGACAATTGAAGATTTATTGTAGACATTGGATAATTTGCGGTATATATAAGGAAATAACATTTAAGGAGGAATTATGACGAAGGCAGATGTAGTAGCGAAGATTGCAGAAGGAGCAGGACTAACAAAGGTTCAGGCTGAGAAAGCACTCAGCAGCTTCATCGCTGCAACCACGGCTGCTCTCAAGGCTGGCGACAAGGTCACTCTGATCGGTTTTGGTACCTTCAGTGCGGTAAACCGTGCCGCCCGCATAGGCCGGAATCCTCAGACTGGAAAAGCATTGAAGATAGCTGCCAAGACCAACGCCAAATTCACACCAGGTAAAGCTCTTAAGGATCTGAAAGCAAAACCTGTCAAGGCTGCCCCGAAAGCAAAAGCTCCAGCTAAAAAGAAATAGAACAGTATTAACCTATAAAAACTATTTTCTCTAAAAGGCCCGTTCCAATATTCATGGATACGGGCCTTTGTTCATCGAAAATACCTGTCTTCAAAAGACAATCATAAATGGTCTTTTACTCCCAATGTGTGATACAGATAAAAGAAATCTTTGCAACTGAACGGGTAACTGTGACTTCCATGGTAAGTGAATTATTGCGGTATGTTATCAATGCACACGAATTGTAGATTTTCAAAATATTCCCATATAACACAAATAGTGCTTACCTTACTCTTGGTGCTGCCCGGCGTATTCGTTTTTCATTCTCAATCCTTAGCTCAGGAAAAACATTCACTGTGGAATGAAATGATATCCATTGAAAGAACAGAGGTCAGGTTAATACGGCTTGAGCTTGAGAAATACATTGCCAAACTGCCTGAAGAGGCTAAAAAAGCCCAGGACAAAACCATGGAGTTTAACCGCGAATTGAGACGCTTACTCCTTATCCATGGCATATCCTATAACACCCCCATTGAATGTCGCGATACATTGAAAAAGATGGATGCCCTTAAAAAAAGTGTCCACAATGGTATCAACCCAATAAATAAAGAGATAAAGAGTCTCGATACATTTGAAAAGGAAATAAAGGGAAGAAAGGAAGAATACGCCAAATTAGCCGAAGATAAATCACTGTCAGAATCAGCCGGGATCATCAGAGAGTATGTCGAAGATCTGGACAGCCTGTTAACCAGTACCGCCACAGTAAAACAGCTCCTTGCCGTCTTTCCTTATACAGTTGAAGATTTTCTCTTTAGGCTGGAACAAAGACGATCTGTTGTTGAGAAGGAGCTTGGAGATTCATGGAAAATTTATTTTTTTGTACCGATGCCCAAGAATTTCTTCACTTTAATCGCATGGGAGCGGGCTTATATAGAAGCGGCATCGTGGTTTAAACTTGTACCTCTTTACGGATTAATGCCTTCTGAAGAACAAAAAAGCTCTTTCAATGATTTTATCTTCAAGATTGTTTTATCATGGTTCATAGCCTGTCTTATCGGCTATTTTTTTCTGAAATGGCTTGGCAAAAAACTACCTGACAGTCATCCGGTCCGATATTATTTTCCCTCCCTTATCTGGACAACCTTAAGTCTATCAATCTACGTCAATACAGTAGCGTCCGAACATTTTCAGTTCGGTACATATCAGTCGTTTGCGGATATTTTCCTTTCCGGCGCTGCCGCATCCTTTGCTTGGAATTTGCGTAAAACATCATTCGAAGAGTCTCAGCACCCCGGCCATAACATCCTCTGGCCCTTGTGGTTAATCTTTGCCACAGGGATTGTTGTACAGATCTTACGTATTCCTATGGTCACAATGATTCCGGTGTTCACGGCCATGTTTCTTGTATTCGCCTTATATTACTATCTTTCAAAGAAACGGATAACCCACGAACCGGAACGAAAACTGTCAATTTTTACAGCTACGCTTTTGATAATACTTGCCGTGATAGCCTTATTCGGTTGGGGAAGCCTTACCATGCTTATCTCGGCGCTTTGGTTCATGATCGTTTTAAATATCGAGCTGGGATCAGGATTAAGCAGCTATTTCTGGAAAATCACGCACTCCGGCAGACATAAGTCCATCATCTTAATTTTATTTAGCAATATGGTTTTGCCCCTGATCTTTATCGGGCTTTTAACCCTGATGGTCGTATGGGCGTCGGTGTATATGGGCGGGATGCCGCTTTTACGCAAAATCGTTCAATGGGAAATAGACTGGGGCATGATTAGACTTCGGCTCACAACGGTTTTGACTCTGGCGGCATTATTCTTTATGGCCCGCTCTTTGATTGCCCTTTTCCACACGGCCATAAAATTTCTGAGAAGACGGTGGGAAAATATCGAAGAAGGGGCCATTAAATCTCTGCAAACCCTGTCATCATATGTGATATGGATATGTTATATAATTGTCTCTTTAAATTTTTTGGGGATTGGCATCGGTAATCTGGCGATTATAGCGGGAGGTTTATCCGTAGGCGTCGGCTTTGCCCTCCAAGACCTGATTAAGAATTTTGTCAGTGGCTTGATATTGCTTTTTGGTCGGTCCATACACCCCGGCGATGAAATCCAGATTGAAGAAGTCCATGGAAGGGTAAAAAGGATCAATATACGCAGTACCGTGGTCCAGACCAATGCGGACTCCACAATATTCCTGCCGAACGCCGATCTGGTTTCCAAAAAGATCGTCAACTGGACGCATAAAGATCCCAGAGGAAGGGCGGAGATCGTCGTGGGCGTTGCCTATGGCTCCGATACAGGTCTCATAAAGGATTTACTCATTCAATGCGCCCTTTCAAATCCGCATGTTTTGAAAGAGCCGCCCCCGTTTGTCTTATTCAACGATTTCGGGGACAATGCGCTCATTCTCCATCTTCGGTTCTGGATCATGCATATAGTACTTGCAAAAGACAGGGTAAGCTCGGAAATTCGTTTCGAGATTGACAGGGTTTTCAAGGAGCGCGGCATAGAAATAGCTTACCCACAGCGGGATATTCATGTACGTTCTGTGGAAGGATTAAACGGCTATTTAAAAAACCCGCCGACCAGGTAAAAAACCTAGAACTTTAATTCCTTCCAACAGAAAGGACAGCATGCAACTTTGGGCTATGCCTTGAGTTTCAGCAATTAGGGGTCTACACCGAAATCGTAAAAATTCTCTCCGTAAAGCAGGGCATATTCACCAGGTGTAAGGGGTGATGTTGGTACGCCACGATAGACATTCATCACCAAATCTTTATAGATGCAACTGCTCTGTATTTTGTCGAGTTTTAAGGGGATCTGGGTACCATCCCTAAACTTCGAGCGGCTCTTATAGCCTCCAAATAGCGATGAAGATGCCTCGCCGATGATGAGGATGCGGTCGTTATCAATGGCGGCAAGCTTGACCAGCGCAAATGTGTCTTCCGGCGATTGGCCTTCGGTGGTCACCAAATCCGGGAACACGGGGGTTTTTGATCTGATGCGGTTGGTGGCCCGGCTGCCCGAAATGCGGGCCGCCACGGTTCCCTGCTCGGGGGCGATACCAAGAGTGAGAGCATTGGCAATTGAACTGCCTGCACTTATATCTTCGTCGATATCTGCCAAACGATATGTGAGGTTGACCTGCCTGTTGCCGTCCATGATTGCCTGTAGCTCTTCGGATGTTGCTAAATGGCAACTCTTACCTTTGGCTGGACTTTGAGGCTGGGATAAACCGGTTTTTTTCAAGATCATGCGCTGAATAATCGTATCCGGTACGCGGGCTTCCTTCATTTTGATCAAGGCATCTGCAGAGATGTCAAATTTTGCTTCGGATGAATCAATGGTTGAGATGATCAAATTTTCTGCGATTCCTGCTTTGACAAGCTTGATCACATCATTATTGTTCATTGGTCCGGCAGAGAAACAGACAGCCGCCGTAAAAAATGACACCATAACTGCCAAAATCGCAGACCTAATTATCATTTTCATCATTACCTCCCAATTTCTGTTGCCTTGATTATTTTACTTACCTTCAATCTTCACAAAAAATCCAACATATTTTGTCAGTGGATGAGTTCAGAAATGCAGAAAGACATTTTTTTCAACTCCGTTGTTCATCGATACAATAGCGGTGGCCCCGAACAAGAAAGCTGTATATAAAAAGATGTCCCCAAAGATCTTTAGCGTAATCACGATGAGTATCTCTACGGAGACAAACAGTGATATTCGTTGATGCAGGGACATTTATTTGCTTCAAGTGGAAATGAGTGTTGATCAGCCCCGTAATTTTTTGTATCCCAATGTGACTTTCAGATCAGGAGGACTGGCAAAATGGAGAAAGAGGGAAAAGCGCCGGGAGAAAGTTTCGAGGTTTCCGGATTCCGGGTAGAGGATGCGGAAGGACTTGTCCGGCTCTTTCGACGTGTTTACGGGGAGCTTTATCCGAGCAGGCTTTTTTATGATTCCCAGGCCATTAAAAAAGCCAATGAGGAGGGGAGCTACCATTCTATTGTTGCCAGGACTGCACAGGGGAAAGTAATCGGCGCGACTCACCTGTTCCGTTCGGCGCCGTACCAATCACTTTTCGAGTCAGGGGTCGGGCTCGTCGACAGCGATTACCGGAACCTGGGTGTTAACGTGCGCCTGATGGATTATCTTGTCAATGAATACATCCTTAAGAATGAAAAAATCGAAGAGGTGTTCGGGGAGGCGGTCTGCAACCACTTGTCCACGCAAAAATTCCCTGTCAAATACAAATACGTAGAGACCGGCCTGGAAATCGCCCTCATGCCCTCCACCGCATACGATAAAAACGCCACCGGACGCGTCGCGACTGTTTTGTCCTTCCATGCCTACCGTCCGAAGCGGCATCTGATCTATCTGCCTACAGCGTATGAACGGGAGCTGCGGGGAATATATGAGCGCCTGGATGACGCACGCGATATTTCATTGTCAGAAGCAAAGCTGCCGGGTAGCCTGAAATCGCATGCCGAGCTGTCCCTTTACGATTTCGCCCATGTAGCGCGGATTGCCGTCAAGGAAACGGGGGCGGATTTCGCCGCATACTTTGCCGGGATCGAAAAAGAGGCGATTTCCAGAAAAGCTGTAGTTCTCCAGACCTGGCTCGATCTTACCAAACCATGGGTCGGTGATGCAGTTGAGGCACTCAGAATGAGGGGCTATTTTTTCGGCGGCGCCCTGCCCCGCTGGTTCGACGGAGACGGCCTGCTGCTGCAGAAACTCCTGTGCCCGCCTTATTTCGAGTCCATACAGCTTCTGACAGACGAATCCAAGCGGTTGTTGGAGGTGATAAAAAGGGATTGGGAAAGGGCAAACGGGACTGCTCACACCACGGGGGCATAACGCATCATAAAGAAATGCATCCCCAAACCTTCTGGATTTGGATGAACCTCATATGCACGTAGCCGGACGAATGGCAATAAAAAACCCGCTATTTCTAACGGGTTTTTTACTTCTTTGGACTATGTCTTGGTGGGATGAGGGGGATCGAATTGCAATCGTAACTAACTATTTTATAATGGTATTAATTGATGTCGTTTTTTAACATGCCCCCAAAAAGGCCCCCATATTTAAAAGTACCCTCAAATAACGAAAGTTTGATCATGTCCAGGTCATAAATCCTATCGGCCCGGATCGCGACGTTGACGACCATCGAATCTTTCCGGGAAGGGATGGAGGAATGCTCATGATGTCCCGGCCCCCGGCGATATGGCCCACATGAATATCCCGACCTCTGGGTGGTGATCATGTCCGGGCGCTACGCTGTCCATGGGATGATTCGATCATGTCCAGGTCATAAATCCTATCGGCCCGGATCGCGACGTTGACGACCATTGAATCTTTCCGGTAAGGGATGGAGGAATGGTCATGACGACCCGGCCCCCGGCCCCCGGCGATATGGCTCACATGAATATCCCGACCTCTGGGTGGTGATCATGTCCAGGCGCTACGCTGTCCATGGGATGATTCGATCATGT
>Ga0247840_10000452_pt1 | contig 85176 bp, 82 predicted proteins | sample LaCruzMarch2015__FD_192404 | JGI IMG/M metagenome (GOLD analysis project Ga0247840, IMG submission 192404) | Freshwater microbial communities from meromictic Lake La Cruz, Castile-La Mancha, Spain - LaCruzMarch2015_17m | ecosystem: Environmental > Aquatic > Freshwater > Lake | place: Spain... | reverse complement strand
ACGCTTCATCGATGAAGAGTTGACTCAAACCGCCAATATTACCTCAGGGCGAGTATACATGAACGTTTTAACGAAAGAACGTCGTGGTGATTTTTTAGGCGCTACCGTTCAAGTCATTCCACATATAACCGATGAGATCAAAGCTAAGATCTATGCGGCTGGAGAAGAATCTGGAGCTGATGTGGTCATTACAGAGATAGGTGGAACCGTTGGGGACATCGAATCTCAACCTTTCTTAGAAGCCGCTAGACAAGTGCACTCTGAACATGAAAAAGATGAAGTCATCTTCGTTCATATGGTTTTGATTCCTAAAGTTCCTGGAAGTGGAGAACTTAAGACAAAACCGACCCAGCATTCCTATAAAGAACTTATGTCTTTAGGGATCAAACCTAATGTGATCGTAACGCGATGTGAAGAACGCATCACCGATGATATGAAGAAGAAGATCGCTTTATTCTGTGATGTTAGGATCAATGCGATCATAGAATCAGTCAACGTAGAAAATATATATGAAGTCCCATTAAGATTCCAAGAACAAGGCTTCGATGATTATATCTTGCATAAATTCAATTTGGATCTTCCTGCAGCCGATATGACTGAATGGAAACAAATGATCCATAATGCGAATCATTTAAAAAGCAAAGTTACCATCGCTTTAGTAGGCAAATATGTCCAACTCCACGATGCTTATCTATCCGTTGCTGAATCACTTAAACATGCTGGCTTTCCTTTAGGGGTAAAGATCGATATAAGATGGGTCAATTCTGAAGAATTGACACCTTCTAATCTCTTAGAACAACTCGCTGGAGTTGATGGGATCTTGGTCCCAGGTGGATTTGGAGGAAGGGGCATCGAAGGTAAGATCGCTGCGTGTAAATATGCGCGTGAACGAAAAGTACCTTACTTTGGGATCTGTTTAGGAATGCAGATCGCGATGATCGAAATCGCTCGTGATGTATGTGGTTTAGAAGGCGCTAATTCTACAGAATGGGATGAAGGAAATCCTCATCCAGTCATTCATTTGATGCCTGATCAAAGTGGTGTCACCAATATGGGTGGTACCCTACGTTTAGGTAATTGGCCTTGCAAGATCACTTCTGATACAAAAACAGAAAGTGTCTATCAACAAGACCTCATCTTAGAAAGACATCGTCATCGTTATGAAGTCAACAATGATTATCGCGATGTATTGACCCAAGCAGGAGTCATCTTCAGTGGTGTATCCCCAGATGATTATCTGGTTGAGATCACTGAGTTAAAGGATCATCCTTGGTTCGTAGGCTGTCAATTCCATCCAGAATTCAAGTCTAGACCAAATCGTGCCCATCCTTTATTCGCAGGATTTATCGGCGCTGCCTTTAAATACAGTCAAGGTTTATAAAACAAAAAGAATGTAATGTGTGTACACATTACATTTTTAATTTATAATAGGTTTAGAGGATGTATGAAAAATAAAACACTCAATCATCTCATTTATGCCTTATTGGCTGGTTTTGCCAGTATTGGTTTCACTGCTTTATCACTTCTATTAAAGAATATCGATCGATATTATCTAGATCTGATCTTTCTTCTTTTAAGTTCGTTGATGGATGTGGCTATCCTATTCTTTATCTATACTGCCATCAAATCATCCTTTAAGAAACATACAGAATTGTCGATTTGGTTAGCAGGGATAAGTATGATCATCTTCAGTATCTTATGGCTATCATTTAAGCTTTATGTCTTTGAAGGGATCTTCAATGTATTAGAAGCCAGCTATCGACTATATCTATCGATACTGGATCGATTTAATTATGATGTCTTGGATGTGATCGTGACTTACTTTGGGATCACCTTATTTGCGGCTACTGATGTGATCAATCAGATGGTGATCTTTACCTTGACCATCACTAGAAACATCATCGCTTCACTTTTCATTCCACTATTTCCAGGGATCATGATCTTTAGAGATCTATTAAACGGAACTGAAGAATATAAATTTACTAAGGAAGAAAAAGAGGATTTCGATGAACTTAAGCTTTGAGATGGCAGGATACTACGCTGAAAACATCAAGTTAAGAAGATCTCAGCATGGTTTCTTAGAAAAGATCGGCTTTAAGATCGCAGCCCTAAACTTAAACGATAAAGACAATGTCTTATCTTTAAAGATCAGTTTAGCTTTAGAATTCGATGATATAAAAGACAACCAGATCGATTATATGATGGGCTTCATCTTAAAAGATCCAGCTCTACAACACCATATCTTAGAAGCCATCCAAAACAAGACCCTTCATGAGGATGAGCTTATCAATACGACAGTCTCTGAGATGGCAGTGATTGCCTTTCCCTTTATAAGAGCTCATCTTTTTAACCTTACCTTAGATAATCGTCATCCTATACAGCTTCCTTTATTTAATCTTTCTCCTTTAACTTTAAAAAGTGGGATCGAGTTTAAACAGAAGAAACCAGATTATTCAAAAATAAGTTAAAAAACACAGATTTGTCATAATTAGGTCTTATAGTGTGTTTCGTAAGAACACTTACAGAAGGAAGTAGTTAACCATGATGTTTAATGTATTGCGCGATGGCGCTAGATTTGAAGCTTATTCAGGAGCCATGTGGTTCATGATGATTTTGAAGATTGTATGGGTAGTTGCTGTTGTCTTGTTTATCATTTGGATCGTAAGAAGCGTTATGAAAGCGAATCATGCCAATGGGGGACACTTTCCTCATGAAGGACATAATCACAGCTCATCTAATGTAGATGCGCTAAAGATCGTTAAAGAACGTTATGCTAAAGGTGAAATCACCAAGGAACAATACGATCTCTACCTCTTAGATTTGAAGTAAAAAAATGTGAACGCTGAATCTCAGCGTTCTTTTTTTGTGTTCTTTGATATAATATTACTTTAAAAAGGAGACCCCATGAGTTCAAGTGTTCAGATCGTATTAAACACCTTAAGCTTAGTTGCTTTATTGATGATGATTGGGTATCTCTCAGTCAAATCAAATTTGATCCAAGATGAGCATCTTCCAGGGATCTCTAAATTCATCGTTATTATTTTATTACCAATGGCTATTTTTAATATGATCGTTAATGGGGAAGCCCAATGGATAGACTATATGAAAGCCTTGCCTTATTTAGGGATGGTTTGTCTTGTTTATCTCGTTCTTTATCTTTTAGGAAAATGGATTTCTAAACTACTAAAACTTTCGGGTAAAAGAAGCGATGTCTTTAGGATGTTTATGATCTTTGGGAATATTGGATTCTTTGGGATACCACTAATCACAGGACTCTTTCCTGGATCTTTAAGTTATCTTCATTTGACTCAACACAACATCATCGATGCTTTGGTGATGTGGACCGTAGGGGTCATGATCCTTACCCATCACTTAAATAAACGATCTTTCTCAGCGACTGTTAAACATATGATCAATCCTACTATGGGAGCTTTGATTCTTGGTTTGATCATCATGGGTCTAGGGATACAGATGCCTAGTTTACCTAAACTAATCGTTAAAGGTCTTGCGGAGGCTTTAAAAACCATTTCGCTAGTGTATATGGGAATGCTTCTTGCGACCATCGATGTAAGACCTTTACTCAAAGAGAAAAGCATCTATGTCTTGATCTTGGTGAAGATGTTTCTGATTCCTATTGTGATCTATGTCTGTGCTTCATTCTTTCTGGTCGATCAATCCGCTGTGACGATGGCCTTATTGTTTGGGACACCAGGCATGGTCTTGGTCAGTATCTTAGCGGCACTGTATGATTCTGATAAGACGTATGCGGCTGGAGTGGTCTTTATGACGACGGTAGCGGCACTATTGACCCTACCTTTATTGGTCTCGATATTCAGTTATCTCCAAGCTGTGTTAAAATAGAGAAGGAAAAACTATGCAAGAAGTACTAAAAATAGAAGGCAAACATCTTTTAAAAGGCTCTGTTAAGATCAGTGGCTCAAAAAACGCAACCGTAGCGCTTATTCCTGCGGCTATTTTAGCGAGTGGTCCTGTGACGATATGGGGAGTTCCTCATATCTCTGATGTAGGCCATTTAGGTGAGCTCTTAGAAGCTTTGAATGTCCACTTAACTCAAGTCGGAGATGATCAACTCATCATCGATCCTACAAACATAAAGAACATCGCTTTGGATCATCCTGCGGTCACTAAACTAAGGGCTTCATATTACTTCATGGGAGCCTTATTAGGACGCTTCAAAAGCGTATCTATGAAGATGCCTGGAGGATGTTACTTAGGACCTCGTCCTATCGATCTACACTTAAAAGGATTTGAAGCTTTAGGAGCTAAAGTCGAATTTAAACAAGGTGCTTATCATATCGCAGCCGATCAATTGATTGGAGCTAAGATCTATTTAGATATCGCATCCGTAGGTGCCACCATCAACATCATGATGGCAGCCATCCATGCGTTGGGTAGAACCACCATCGAAAACGCCGCTAAAGAACCAGAGATCATCGACGTAGCGAATATGTTGAATAAGATGGGTGCTCAAGTTCGTGGAGCAGGAACCAACGTCATTACGATCGATGGGGTCAATAATCTTCATGGATGTATCCATGAAATCATTCCTGATCGTATCGAAGCAGGAACCTTCATCATCATGGCTGCAGCAGCAGCTGAAGAAGTCATCGTCGAAAACATCATTCCTCAGCATTTAGAATCCTTACTCTCTAAACTTCAAGAAATGGGTGTCAACATGAAAGTTGGCCCAGACAATGTCATTATACGTAAATCAACGAATCTTAAACCAGTCGATATCCAAACCTTAAGTTATCCTGGTTATGCGACTGATCTTCAACAACCTATGACTCCTTTGCTTACACAAGCCATAGGGAAATCCATCATCAAAGAAACCATCTACGTTGAACGATTCAAGCATTGTCAAGAACTACAAAGAATGGGAGCCGATATCAATCTTATCCCAGCGACAGCCTTCATCAATGGGCCTAGTGCTTTGTTTGGAGATAAGGTTACCGCAACCGATCTTAGATGTGGTGCTGCCCTTGTCATCGCAGGTCTCATCGCTGATGGGGTAACAGAAATCCATGATGTCTATCATATCGATCGAGGATACGATAACATCGATCAAAAGCTAAAAAATCTAGGCGCAAACATTTGGCGTGAAACCATTGAATAATTAAAAAGCCTGTGGTATTATAAACACGCACTTACTTTGAATCACACCGATTCAAGGCGGAAGGAGATTGTATGAAACAAGGAATTCACCCGAAGTTTTTCACGGTTAAAGTTCATTGCACAGCCTGTGGTAACGAATTCGAATCCGGTTCAACTCTAAAAGATATCAGAGTCGATACCTGTTCAAATTGCCACCCGTTCTATACTGGACGTCAACGCTTTGCTGCTGCACAAGGCCGTGTTGAAAAATTCAACCGCAAATACAACATCAAATCAGAAGAACAAAACTAAGCACTTCAATCGAAGTGCTTTTTTATTCTCGTATTATGTGTCATTAGGCCTTAAATTTTCACAAGGGTTTATGATACAATAGAGTCGTTAATAAGAGGGCCAAACCATGATGTATCAAATGTATCGACCCGGCTATATCGAGGTCATTTCAGGCTGTATGTTTGCCGGTAAAACGGAAGAATTGATTCGTCGAATCAAGGTTTTGGAATTCGCTAAAAAGAATGTGCTTGTATTTAAACCTGCACTAGACAATCGTTATAGCGATACGAAGGTTGTTTCTCATGGAGGATCTTCTGTCGATAGTATCGTTGTGGAGAATTCCAGAGCGATTTTAGACTATGTGAATGATGATACAGATGTCGTTGCGATCGATGAAGTCCAATTCTTCGATAAGGAAATCATGTTGGTATGTGATTACTTAGCGAAGAAGGGTGTTCGTGTTATGGCAGCTGGCTTAGATACTGATTTTAGAGCGGAACCTTTTGGGGTCATGCCTCAGTTGATCACCGACGCAGAATTCGTTACGAAATTGACGGCTGTTTGTATGAAATGTGGAGCTCCTGCGACACGTACACAACGCTTAGTTAACGGTAAACCAGCTTCTTATCATGATCCTATTATTTTAGTAGGAGCCTCTGAAGCTTATGAAGCTCGTTGCCGTCATTGTCACGAAGTCGTCGATAAACCAGAAATCAAACGATAGCTAGACTCTTTTACAGCACACAACTCAAGTAACCTATTTTAGGTTGCTTTCTTTTTGAAGGAGGAAAAAACATGGAAGCATTTGAAGTAATGATTACACGCTTAAAATCACTTAAACAAAGGTATCACCAACTGGAACACGATCTCATGGAACCAGAACTTTTAGCAAATCAACGAGAATACGCTAAGGTCGCTAAAGAACAAGCTGCCTTAAGACAGATCGTTGAAGCTTATGAAGATCTAGATAAGATCTTAGCTCATATCGAAGAAACCAAAGAAATGGCCAAAGAAGACGATGTAGAAATCAAGATGATGGCTGAAGCCGAACTTGAAGAACTCATCGTTAAACGCGACACCCTAATCGAACATCTTCATCTTTTACTTATCCCTAAGGATCCCAATGATGATCATAATGCGATCGTTGAGATCAGAGGCGCTGCTGGAGGAGATGAAGGAAACATTTTCGCTGGAGATCTGTATCGTATGTATGTTAGATATTGCGAACTCAGTGGATTTAAAACCGAGATCCTAGAAGCCAGTGAAGCTGAAATGGGAGGCTATACCTTGATTTCGTTTTTAGTCAAAGGCAATGAAGCCTATAAACATTTTAAATTTGAATCCGGAGCCCATCGTGTTCAACGTGTCCCCAAGACAGAAACACAGGGTCGTATCCATACATCTACCGCAACGGTCTTATGTATGCCAGACATCGAAGAAGCAGAATCCGACATCAATCCAGCTGATCTTACGATCGAGACCCATCGTTCAAGTGGAGCTGGTGGTCAGCACGTCAATAAGACCGATTCCGCAGTAAGAATCACACATGTCCCAACGGGGATCTCAGTCAACTGTCAAGATGGTCGATCCCAACACGACAATAAAGCCACCGCGATGCGTCTTATTAGAGCTCGAATATTCGAATATATGGAAGAAAAAGCTTTGGCTGAAAAAGGTAAGTTAAGAATGGAAAAAGTAGGCACAGGTGATCGTTCAGAAAAGATCCGTACCTATAATTATCCTCAAAATAGAGTTACAGATCATCGTATCGGTTTGACCCTTCAACAGTTGGATCGTATCGTCGAAGGTAAACTGGATGACGTCATCAATGCCTTACTCGAAGAAGAACAACGTCAAAAACTCGCAGGTAACGCATGATCTCACAGATCATACGAGCTTCTGAAAAAAGACTCCTAGAAGCGGATATCCCCAGTTCATACGCAAAGTATGTCTTGAATGAATTGATGCTGAAGGAAAATAAGAACCTTTATCTATTAATGGATAAAGAATGTGAACCAAAGATGTTGGAGACTTTTAATGCGATGATGGATCGCTTAGTGCTTGATGAACCCCTAGCCTATGTCTTAGGTTATCAGGTTTTCCTAAACTATCAAATCGAAGTCAATCCTTCTGTATTGATTCCTCGTCCTGAAACAGAAGAATTGGTTATGCAAGTGTTGATGGAGATCGACCAAGATTATGCAGATAGTACCCATCCTTCACTCATCGATATTGGATGTGGAAGTGGTGCGATCTCAATCGCTTTGAAGAAAGAAGAACCTAAACTAACGGTACTGGCCTCTGATATCTCTGAGGTGGCACTTAATCAAGCTAAGCATAATGCACAAACCCTAGATGCGGATATTGAATTCATCTTAGGATCGATGGCTGAACCTTTGATAGAAGCCCATCGAAAAGTAGACATCATCGTATGTAATCCGCCTTATATCCCAGAAAAAGAAGTCGTACAAAATAGTGTCATCGCTCATGAACCTCATGTGGCTTTGTTTGGGGGTGAAGATGGCTTAAAGTTCTATCGTGAAGTATTGAATCAAGCACCTCTTGTATTAAACCATCCAGGAATGATCGCATTTGAGATAGGTTGGAATCAAAAAGAAGCCTTAACCAATCTAGCGAAATCAAGCTTAAAGGACCCTAAAGTGACCTGTTATCAAGATATTCATGGGAAAGATCGGATACTGATTATAAAAGTAAGCTAAAACCTATCTAAAAATAGGTTTTTTTATATGGATTAATAATAAAATTAGGTTAAAGGTGTAGAATAAATTTAAGGAGATAATTATGAAGACAATATCTAAAATAATATCTAGATGTGCTTTGGTTATTATTATGACTTTGGCTATTTTGTCGTCTTTACCTGTAAGAAGTGCCTTTGCGTTAGGATTTGCGGGTGGAAGTGGATCAGTAGGAGATCCGTATCAGATCAACACAGTGAATCAATTGAATATGGTTCGCTATGGATTGGGTTATAGTTATATCTTAACGGCCAATATTGATTTAACTGACGCTACCGCAAGTGGTGGTCTCTATGATAATGGTGGTAAAGGATGGCAACCTATAGGAGATTCAACGACACCTTTCACTGGAAACTTTGATGGGGGAAGTTACACCATTAGTGGACTCTATATCAATCGTGTAGAATACACGGATGCCTATACAGGTCTATTCGGATATTTAAGTGGAGGATCCATTACAGATCTCATCTTAGATGGTGAAGTTCATGGGTTTATGTGGACTGGAGCCATCGTTGGGAAAGTTAATGGTGGTAAGGTTGAAGGTGTCACAAATAATGCGGATGTTACCTCATATAACGCTTATGGAGGAGGTATTGCTGGTTCATTGGTTGGAACAAACGGAGTAATCCTAACTTGTATCAATAATGGGAATATTGGATTCGCACCTAGTATCGCAACAGCATGGTCAATTGGTGGTATCGTTGGAGCTGTTGATACAGAAGCCCATATATCAGATGCCATAAACAATGGAAGTGTACTAGGGGCTCAATATATCGGAGGTATTGCAGGGTCGATCAAAGGAACTGTTGAATTATCAACCAATTATGGACAAGTCGATGGACAATGGGCTATAGGTGGTATCGTTGGTGGAGCTGATGTCGATTCACTCACTGCCTTATCGATAAATCATGGAACGATCACTTCTGAATATGATTATGTAGGAGGTATTGTAGGGGGTGGAAGTGGATACATCTACCTATCAGTGAATTTTGGAAGCATTAATTCATATTCAAACTATATTGGCGGGATCATTGGCGGTAATGGGATTGGCGGGCGAGTCAGCACAGTGATCAATTATGGAAATGTGCTTTATCTTGGTTCAGGTACAGGATTGATCTACGTGGGTGGCATTGCTGGTGTCAATCAAGACGCTATCGCTAACGCTATGAATTTTGGACGAGTCGATAGTACGGTTGTTTCCGGCGGTGTTGTCGGAGGAAACGATGTAAACGGGCTTATCCTTAATGTATCAAATTCCGCAAGCGTAACTGGCGGAGGATACTCAGGAGGTATCGTAGGTCGTAACCAAGGCTTAGTTCAAAACGTCTATAGTCTAAATACCGGCGATGGGGCGATGACCCTAGGATCACCAACACTTGGCTATATGATAAGTGGGGATGTCTTGGGTTCAATCATTGGTTTCAATAACGGAACACTAAAACAAGCCTATTCTTTGGGTAAAAGTATAAACAAAGTAGGAGAAACAGATAGTTCATCTGTGATCGAAGACGCAGATCTCTATTTCAAAGGCAAAAATCTAATTCTTTATAATAATAGTGACGACAGTGTTTTAACTCAGAATCGCTTATTGGTCAATCGATTAAGCGATAATAGTGAAGCCTATAATGAGCTTGAGGATGATTCGATTATGGCTTCATGGAATCTCGGAGTTCTTGAAGACTATGATTTCCCAACACTTTACACAGAGGCTCGCATTCATTATTTCAGTATCATTTATTTCGCTAATGGATCAACAGGGACAGTACCTTTCGATGAGACGATCTATGTGGCTGGAGATAGTGGAACCATCTTAGGAAATACTGATCTTGCGATTACAGACAAAGTGTTTAAAGTATGGAATGTCCAAGCGAATGGGTTAGGGACTGGATATGAACCTGATGATACTCATTTGTTTACAACCTCAGATCTAATTCTATATCCTCAGTTCGGAGATCCTATCCCTGATACAGGGAGCTCTTCTGATCTAGGAGGAATATTCTTAGTTTTAGGTGCTGTATTAATGTTGATCAGTAGAAAAAGAAACTCACAAGCGTGAGTTTCCTTTTATTTCGATTGATAAGCTTCTACGATCACTTGAGTGACTTGATAAAGCTGATGACTTAAAGTGTTGAGTTGATCTTGAGATAAGTTAGGATCAATGTTGAATAAGGAGAGGAAAGTATTGGATTGAGTGATTGAGCTCAAGTAATCTTCTGATGTTTGATAAGGAGCTGAATCTTCAGAAACATTGGATTGTCCTAATAAGACATCCAAAGGGACATTTAATGCTTTTGCGATCTTGATCAAAGTATCTGGATCAGGTGAAGCGGTGCCTGTTTCCCATTTATGAATGGTCTGTTGAGAGAAACTCAAACTTAAACCAAGCTCTTTTTGCGTCATGTTGCGCCATTCACGGAGGCGTTTTAACCTTATATTGAACATAAAACCCCTCTTTCGTTTTGATTATACTACCATGAGTTGTTTCAAATAAAAGTAAACAACCAAACGGCTTATGTACCATTGATATACAACCTATGGTTGTATATAATTGACCCATGAGACAAAAATGGTGGGCACTGTTAAGGATATTAAGTAGACGATTAGGCTTTCGTCGAACTGTTTATAAGAAGCTTCGTTTTAAGATAATATCTATGCTTTTCAAAGGGATTGATATAAGATCTTACGATGAGATCCAAGTTAATACCTTATTTATACGTTTGATCAATTCTTTAGGTGTACTTGAATTAGATCGTGCATATTTTCCAATAAGCGACGCAGAGCGTGAACATCTCAAAGATCTCTTGATTTTACGCTTATCACTAAAAACAATCATCGAAACACATTATGAAAATGATCATGATTTAACGCATCAACTTACATATTGTTTCATAAAACCACCTGTGGCTCTTTATCGTGACCCTCATCTATGATAGAATATTGAGGATAAACAGGAGGAGCCATGGAAACACGCATTCTGAGTCAAAACCAGATGAACGAAGTACTCCACGATCTTCACCTAGACGGTGTTGTGGCTTTCCCAACCGATACAGTATTTGGTTTGGCTGTGAAGCTTTCTTCACCAACAGCTATACTAAAATTAACCCAAGCTAAAAACAGACCTTTAGATAAACCTTATCCTGTTTTAGTCTCCTCATTAGAACAAATCGAATCATTAGCCCAACTAACTCACCGGGACCGTCAACTCATTAAACAATGGATGCCGGGTTCGGTGACTTTTGTATTTAAAAAGAACCCATTAATTCAAAGTGGATACTTCGCAGAAAGCGAAACGATCGCATTTAGATGTCCTACAGATCAATGGATCAAGGAATTACTAGATAAAGTAATGGAACCTCTACTCTTAACCAGTGCGAATATTTCTGGAGATCCTGCTTGTGTGACTTCTGATGAAGTTATGAAGCATCTATCAGGAAAGATAGACTGTGTCATTGAGGGCTATGCGGGTGGGGGTATCCCCTCTACAATCATCAATGCTTCGCATCCCGATTTACAAGTAATACGAAAAGGAGAAGTAAGTATGAACGACATTCTAAAAACATCCAATACTGTAGCCTTGGCTTGTGATCATGGGGCATATCCTCATAAAGAAGCCATCAAAGCAAGACTATTAGAATTAGGCTATTTAGTAGAAGACTTTGGGACCAAGGATGGAGTTGCGGTAGATTATCCAGATACCGTTTATCCAGCCGCTAAATCCATAAGTGAAGGAAAGAATACTTGGGGAATCGTTTTATGTGGGACAGGGATAGGCGCAAGTATTACCGCAAATAAAGTCAAAGGCATTCGTTGTGCCTTGGTCTTTGATACAGAAACAGCCAGAATTACTCGTGAACACAATGATTCCAATATCCTAGCTTTGGGTGGAAGATTGACAGATGTCCAAACAGCGGTAAAGATTGCTGAGATCTGGTTAAGTAGTCCATTCTCAAATGATGAACGTCATATTCGTAGAATCAATAAAGTCAAAGACATCGAAAATAAGGAGAAAACCGGTGAATGATAAAGTACTAGAAGGTTTTATAAACCATGAGATTAAAAGACAATCGAATAATATAGAATTGATCGCTTCTGAAAACTATGTCTCTAAAGATATACTAGAAGCAGTAGGTTCAGTTTTAACCAATAAATACGCTGAAGGTTATCCTCATAAAAGATATTATGGGGGCTGTGAAGCGGTCGATGAAGTAGAAGACTTGGCTCGTGATCGCGCTTTAGAACTCTTTCAAGCAGAGCACGTCAACGTTCAGCCTCATTCAGGATCTCAAGCCAATATGGGCGTTTATTTTGCGGTCCTAAAACCAGGCGATACGATCTTAGGGATGGATCTTAGTGCAGGGGGCCATTTGACTCATGGACATCCAATGAATTTCTCTGGTCTATTGTTTAATATCGTACCTTATGGGGTAGATCCAGTAAGTTGTAGGATTGATTATGAAAAGTTAAGAGAGATCGCTTTAGCGTGTAAGCCTAAGTTGATCGTCGCAGGAGCCAGTGCTTATCCTTTCATTCTAGACTTCCCTCGTTTTAGAGCGATCGCAGATGAAGTGGGAGCTTTATTGATGGTGGATATGGCACATATCGCAGGATTGGTTGCGGGTGGAGTTCATCCTTCACCACTGCCTTACGCAGATTTCGTCACGACCACAACTCATAAAACTCTAAGAGGACCTCGTGGAGGCATGATCTTCTGTAAGAAAGAACATGCGGAATTACTAGATAAGCGTATCTTTCCAGGTATCCAGGGTGGACCTTTGATGCATGTTATCGCAGGTAAAGCAGCTTGTTTCTATGAAGCTCTACAACCTTCCTTTAAAGTCTATTCTCAACAAGTCTTAGACAATATGCAGGTCTTAGTTAAGACCTTGATCGAAGATGGATTCAGTGTCGTTGGTGGAGGATCTGAAAATCATCTCTGTTTGGTCAATGTCAAAGTTTCTGTTGGTTTAACAGGTAAAGTCGCAGAGAAGATCTTAGATAAAGTAGGGATCACGTGTAATAAAAATACAGTACCCTTTGATACAGAAAAACCATTTACGACTTCAGGTCTTCGTTTAGGTTCCGCTGCGATGACCACACGTGGCTTTAAAGAAGCTGAGTTTAAACAAGTGGCTAAATGGATCGCTGAAGCTTTAAGAAACAGTGAAGATGAGCTAATATTAAGTAGAATCAATTCGGAAGTCAGCGCGCTTACTGCTCGCTTTCCCATAAACTTTTAAAGGAGAAAACACAATGTTGAAAGTTCTTAATCATCCCCTGATTACCCACAAGCTGACACAGATGCGTAAAGTGTCAACGGGAACCAAAGATTTCAGAGAAAATCTTGATGAGATTGCTGGTCTAATGGCTTACGAGATCACACGTGATCTTCCTGTTCATACTGTCGACATCGTTACCCCTGTTTCTCCTACCAAAGCTCAAGAATTGGCCAAAGACATCGTCTTGGTTCCTATCTTAAGAGCGGGTCTAGGTATGGTCAATGGGATACGTGATTTGATCCCTACTGCTAAAGTAGGTCATATTGGACTCTATCGTGATGAGAAGACCTTAGAACCTCATGAATATTTCGCTAAGTTCCCATCCAATATGCCTGATTCTATCGTCATGGTTTTAGATCCTATGTTGGCGACAGGAGGTAGTGCTTCTGCTGCCGTTACGATGCTAAAGAAACGTAATGCCAAATTGATTAAGTTGGTGTGTTTAGTAGGAGCTCCTGAAGGTGTTAAACGTATGCAAGAAGATCATCCTGATGTGGATATCTACTTGGCAGCCTTAGATGAAAAACTAAATGAACATGGCTATATCGTCCCTGGATTAGGGGATGCTGGAGACCGTATCTTCGGTACTAAATAAGCTTAGTTTGTGAATAAAAAATCATAAGAATTAAAACTGTAAACCCTTTCGGGTTTACTTTTTTTTGTGATAAAATAGTGATGCCGAACTTATGAAAATCCTCTTTGCCCAAAACAGCACTAAAATTAGAATCCTTGGTCTGCTAATTGGGATCGGGCTAGTTTTCATTGGACCTAAATATTCTCTAGGTTTTATCTTAGGAATGGCACTTTCGGAGCTTTATTTATCCATATTAAATGCGTTTCTATCCAAAGCCTTAGCCCAACGATATTATAGTAGGGGTATAGGAAGTTTGATCTTTATATCTAGAAACATACTTCTTATTATTCCCTTTGTATTGGTATTGAAATTTCCTACTTATATAGATATATTTGCGGCTGTGCTTGGTTTACTATACTTCAAGATCTGTATCTATATTAAGTACCTCTTCTTTCGCGACAAGGACCCAAAATGAACATATTCACTTCGCCCATCAAGATCCAAGTTGAAGTATTCGCAATCTTATTGATTGTATCTTTCATCTTTTTTCTACTCGTGATGATCAATAGGGCACTTAAGAAGACGGATGTTTATGCTAAACCTAAAGGATTGGTGCTTATAGCACTTATCTATTATAAATTTATGTTACAACTGACCACTGACAATATGGGTAAAAAAGCAGCTAAGATATATGCGCCTTATATTGCTACCGTGGCTTTATTTATGGTTATTAGTAATTTATCTGGATTAATAGGATTGGCTCAACCTACAGCGAATTTAAGCGTTACCTTGTCTTTGGCTTTGATAACATGGATCTTGATCCAAAGTACCAAATTCAGAACACAAGGATATAAAGCTTACTTCCATGGCTTCATTGAACCTATTCCACCATTTATTATCCCTAACTTCTTTGGGACGATTGCCCCTTTGATTTCTATGTCGATGCGTCTATTTGGAAACATCACCAGTGGTGGAACCATTATGACCTTAATCTATGTGTTTACTCAATGGTTATCGAGTTGGGTCCCTGTTATTGGAGGATTCAATTTTATAGGGGTTGTTTTCGCTCCAATCCTACATTTCTATTTTGATGTTTTTTCTGGATTTATCCAGACTTACATATTTATTATGTTGACTACGATATTCGTTGGGAATGAATTACCCCAAGAATAATAAATGACAAGGAGGACTAAGTCATGGACATTAGTGTAGGAGCAGGTTTAATCGCCGTAGGTGCAGGTATTGCTGTATTGACGGGCTTAATGACTGGTATTGGACAGGGGAATGCGGCTGGTAAAGCTGTAGAAGCTGTTGGACGTAATCCAGAAGCTGAAAACAAGATCCGTGCGATGTTGATTTTAGGGGATGCGATTGCTGAAACCTGTGCTATTTATGGGATGTTGATCGCTTTCTTATTGATCTTCGTTTTCCCAGGCATCGTAAAGTAAAACAAAAAATAGAAACGGTGGTGGTTCATTATGTCTTTGGAATTTGATATTGCGGGGAAACTGTTCCCTGATCTATTAACGATGATTGTACAACTCTCTGCGACGGGGATTCTTTTCTATGGACTTAAGCGTCTATTATGGGTCCCGATGACCAACTATATCGAGAAAAGAGCTGAAGCTGAAGACAGTGCTTTAAGATCAGCTGATGAAGCCAATAAACTGGCTCAAGTCAATCTCGCTCATAGTGAATTATCGATAGAGAATTCCATCATCGAAGTGAAGACCATCGTTGAACAAGGCAAAGAAGAAGCACGCCGAATCAAAGAAAAAATGTTAAGCGACGCTAAAGCTGAAGCAGATGGGAAACTTGATGCAGCTCGTCGTGAGATTGAGCATGAGAAAACTCAACTTAGAAAAGACATCGAAACTGAAATCGTTGATGTGGCTTTGATTGCGGCTAAGAAGTTAATGGAAAGTAAAGTTGATGAGATTCATGATCGTCAACAAGTTCAACAGATCATTAAGGATGTACGTAATTAATGGATAAGATCTCTTCTCGTTACGCCCAAGCTCTACTCGATATTGCGACCCAATTGAATCGTTTGGATGAATATAAGATCCAAGCCAAACTCATAGGGTCATCGTTTAGAGACAACCCCGCCTTCGCTCAATTGTTCGATAAGACACAGATATCTGTATCTGAAAAGAAGAAACTTTTGAGTGATGTTTTTGGGTCACAAGTCGACGAGATGATGATCAATCTCTTAAGTCTATTGATCGATAAGAAACGAATACGATTAACTGAAGAAATCATGAATGATTTCATTCACTTGGTCAATGTGAGTCGATCAATCGAAGAAGGCATCGTGTATTCAATACGACCTTTATCTGATGTTGATCTAAAACAATTAGAATCTCAGCTTTCTAAGAAACATAATGTTTCTGTAGAGCTGATCAATAAGATAGATACCAGTCTTATTTCTGGATTAAAGATCAAGTTTAAAGAAAGTGTGATCGATGCGTCTCTGTCGTATCAACTAGAATCCTTAAGAGAGACACTACGTGAAGGAAGGTCGTGACGGCTATGGAATTAAGACCAGAAGAAATTAGTGCCCTGATTAAAGATAAGATTCTTAATTATAAAGATAGAGTCGAAGAAAAAGACATCGGGGTCGTTATTAAAGTAGGGGATGGGATTGCCCTCATCAACGGATTATCCAATGCGATGGCTGGAGAACTTTTAGACTTCGGTTCAGGCGTATTTGGGATGGTCATGAATCTTGAAGAAGATCACGTAGGTTGTGTTCTTTTAGGTCAAGATGATTTGATCAAAGAAGGCAATACTGTTACTCGTACTGGTAAGATCGTAGAAGTTCCTGTAGGCGATGCTTTATTAGGCCGTGTCGTTAATGCCTTAGGTTTACCTATCGATGGATTAGGAGCCATGGTTACCACCAAGACTCGTCCAATTGAACGTGTAGCCCCAGGGGTCATGACACGTCAATCGGTGTTTCAACCTGTACAAACAGGGATCAAGATCATCGATTCGATCATTCCTATTGGTCGTGGTCAACGTGAGTTGATCATCGGAGATCGTCAAACAGGTAAGACTGCCCTCGCTGTAGATACCATCATCAATCAAAAAAATCAAAACATGATCTGTATTTATGTCGCTATCGGTCAGAAATCATCGACAGTGGCTCAAATCGTTGAAAAACTCAGAGTTCATAAAGCTATGGACTATACAGTAGTTGTCTCTGCGACAGCGTCTGAATTGGCTCCTTTACAATTCATTGCCCCTTATGCGGGTTGTGCTATGGGTGAAGAATGGCTTGAACAAGGCAAAGATGTCCTCATCGTTTATGATGATTTAAGTAAACATGCGGTCGCTTATCGTGCCATGAGTTTATTACTTAGAAGACCACCGGGAAGAGAAGCTTATCCTGGGGATGTTTTCTATCTACATTCACGTTTACTCGAAAGAGCTTGTAAATTAAACAAAGACTTTGGGGGAGGATCCTTAACGGCTCTTCCAATCATTGAGACCCAAGCTGGGGATATCTCAGCTTATATCCCAACCAATGTCATATCGATCACAGATGGTCAGTTGTTTCTTCAAACTGAGCTCTTTAACTCAGGCATTCGTCCTGCGGTAGATGCAGGTCTATCTGTATCTCGAGTAGGATCTGACGCCCAAACCAAAGCCATTAAACAAGTTGCTTCTTCGATCAAGTTCGAATTGGCTCAATATCGTGAACTCTTAAGCTTCGCTCAATTTGGATCAGATCTAGATGCGAATACCAAGGCCGTTATTGAACATGGGACTCGTTTAACAGAACTTCTTAAACAAGGACAGTATTCTCCTTTAAGCTTAAGCCAAGAAGTCTTGGTGCTCTTTAGTGCTAAACATCGTTTTATCAAAGAGATCCCTGTTGAATTGATCTTGCCTTATCAAGACTATGTCCTACGTCAATTCGAGAATGAAGAAGTCGCTTTGATGAATGAGATCGAAACCAAGAAGATCATTAGTCCAGAACTCGAAGAGAAGCTTCATACTGCTTTCGTTAAGATTACTAAATCCTTTCTACAAATGAGAACTAAATAATGCCTGCGAATAAACAAGCCCTTAAACGTCGTATTCGTTCCGTAAAAGCCACCAAGAAGATCACTTCGGCGATGGAATTGATTGCGGCCTCTAAACTACAAAGACAAAAGAATCTGATGGAAGCCAATCGACTCTACGCTTCGACCTTACATGAAACCATAAATAAGGTCTTATCAAGAGCCTCATTGGATGATGTCCATTTTCTTAAACAAGGAAAAGGTAAAGCTTTGACCTTGGTTTTTGTATCAGATATGGGTTTGTGTGGGGCATATAACGCCAACATCCTAAGTTATCTAAATACTCATCAAGAAGACCAAGAGTTTATGATCGTCGGAACCAAAGGTCAAGCCTGGTTCAATAAACGATCAAAAGATATCTTGATGCGTTTACCTCAAAGTGATAACCTCAGCTATAGTCAATTGTCTAAGTTAGGTGATAAAGCCACCGCCTTATTTGAATCAGGAGAGATCGCTAAGTTTCAAGTTCTCTATACTAAGTTTGTCAACAGTATGAGCTTTGAGCCGACGATGATCCAACTCTTACCTTTAAAACCAGAGATCAATCCGCAGGAAGAACCCATGCATCAAGATCTGATCATGGAACCAAATCCAGAAGAATTGATTGGTCAACTGATGCCTATGTATATGAATTCCTTGCTTTATAGCTTGTGGTTAGAATCTAAAACCAGTGAACAAGCAGCTCGACGCTTAGCGATGGACAACGCCACCGACAATGCAGAAGAGATCATAGACGAACTTATTCTTAAATTCAATCAGTCAAGACAGGCTGCAATTACCCAGGAAATCACGGAAATCGTATCTGGGGCAGAAGCCCTTTAGGAGGACCTATGGCACAAAACAGAGGAGCGCTTACTCAAATCATCGGACCAGTACTCGACATTCGTTTCAACGAAGGTGAACTGCCCAAATTACACAATGCGATCGAAGTCGACGTAAAAGGTCGCAAGTTGGTTGCGGAAGTAGCCCAACATATCGGTGACGATGTCGTTCGTTGTATCTCCATGTCCTCAACCGATGGTTGTGTACGTGGAATGGAAGCAGTGGATACAGGCAATCCAATCATGACACCAGTAGGACGTGAAGTCTTAGGTCGTATGTTCAATGTCTTAGGGGACTCCATCGATGGGTTACCTAATCTAGGCAAAGAAGTTAAACATATGCCTATTCATCGTTTAGCACCAGCTTTTGATGAACAACAAACCACATCTGAGATCTTAGAAACAGGCATCAAGGTCATCGATCTATTATGTCCTTACGTTAAAGGTGGAAAGATCGGTCTATTCGGTGGTGCTGGTGTAGGTAAGACCGTCGTTATGCAAGAACTTATCCATAACATCGCTACTCAACATGGTGGTTTATCTGTCGTCGCTGGGGTCGGAGAAAGAACCCGCGAAGGCAATGATCTTTATCATGAAATGAAGAACTCTGGAGTTCTCGATAAAACAGTTTTAGTTTATGGTCAAATGAATGAATCACCAGGAGCGAGAATGCGCGTTGGGCTAACAGGCTTAACAATGGCTGAATATTTTAGAGACCAAGAAGGTCAAGATGTGCTTTTGTTTATCGACAATATCTTCCGTTTTACCCAAGCAGGCTCTGAAGTATCTGCCCTTTTAGGACGTATTCCTTCAGCTGTAGGTTATCAACCTACTTTAGCGACTGAAATGGGACAACTTCAAGAAAGAATTACCTCAACTAAACGTGGATCTATTACTTCCGTTCAGGCCATTTATGTGCCTGCGGATGATTTGACTGATCCTGCACCTGCGACTGCTTTCTCACACTTGGATGCGAAAACAGTACTCGATAGAAACATCGCTGCTTTAGGAATCTATCCAGCAGTTGATCCATTAGAATCCAATTCTAGAATGTTGGATCCATTACTCGTCGGTGAAGAACATTATCAAGTCGCTCGTGGGGTCCAACAGATCCTTCAAAGATATCGTGAACTTCAAGACATCATCGCTATTTTAGGGATGGATGAACTCAGTGATGAAGATAAGGTCGTCGTCAATCGTGCTCGTAGAGTACGTAACTTCTTATCTCAAGCTTTCTTCGTTGCGGAACACTTCAATGGTTTACCTGGTCAATACGTGAAGAAAGATGATACGATCCGTAGTTTTAAAGCCATCTTAGAAGGCAAGGCTGATCTTCTTCCTGAACAAGCTTTCATGTATGTCTCAACGATCGAAGAAGCCCAACTTAAAGCCCAAGGAATGAAGTAATGTTTCTTCTTAAAGTCATTACCCCTCAAGCGAAAGTTCGCTTGATTACCACTTCGATTCTTAATCTGGTCACCCCAAGTGGAGAAATGGGTCTTTTAAGTCATCATATGCCCATCATTACGATGGTCAAGATTTCGAAATTATCCACCATCGAAGAAGAACAGAGACATCTCTATGCGGTATCTGGTGGGGTCTTATTCTATAAAGATAACGAAGCGACCTTATTGGCGGATGCCTTTGAGAGCGCTGATGAGATCGATCTAGATAGAGCTATGGCTGCGAAAGAACGAGCTGAGAGTAGATTGGCTTCTAAAGATCCTGATATTGATGAGAAACGGGCGAGAGTTGCCTTACTAAAGGCGATGAATCGCATTAGCTTAAAGGAGTAAACTATGTTTGAGGTAGCCTTAAGTCTACTTGTATTTGCGCTCAGTTTATGGGCACTGGATGCCTTGAATTTTAATAAACTACTCAAGACAAATAAAGTAACCCAAGCACAATTATTGTATCTACTTTTAGCGATGGCTATGACTACTTTGGTGGTTCAATTCCTTCTGGGTCTAAGAATTACCAATTGAATTATGCTATAATAACAATGCTTATTTAATGGAGGCGTCAAACTATGTTATTTTCTAAACACGTCGGAATCGATTTAGGTACCGCAAACACATTGATCTATGTCAAGGGAGAGGGCGTCGTTTTAGACGAACCATCCGTTGTCGCTATAGAAGCAGATACTAAGCGTTGTCTCGCTGTTGGGACAGAAGCTAAAGCCATGTTGGGAAGAACGCCTGGAAGAGTCCAAGCCATTCGTCCATTAAAAGATGGTGTCATCGCTGATTTCGAAGTTACTGAAGTCATGCTTGATTATTTCATTCGTAAACTAAAATTAAAAGGGATGTTTGCTCGTCCTACGATTTTGATCTGTTGTCCTTCAAATATTACTTCAGTTGAACGTAATGCAATCAGAGATGCTGCTTATCGTTCAGGGGCTAAACGAATCTATATCGAAGAAGAACCTAAAGTAGCTGCCATTGGGGCAGGTCTTGATATTTCGAAGCCTACAGGGAATATGGTCTTGGATATAGGTGGTGGAACCACAGACGTGGCCATTCTATCCTTAGGTGATATCGTTACCAGTACTTCATTGAAGATCGCTGGGGATAAATTAGATCGAGACATCATCAAATACATCAAAGACAACTATAAATTGCTTATCGGTGAAAGAATGTCTGAAGACGTTAAGAAAGACATTGGGACTGCTTGGCATGGATCACGTACCGATTCGATGGAAATCAGTGGTCGTGATTTGGTTACCGGTTTACCTCATTCAATTACTTTAACTTCTGATGAAACAGAATTGGCTATGCATGAGTCCTTGATGGACATTGTAAGAGCCTGTCGTACTGTATTAGAACAGACGCCTCCTGAACTCTCAGCTGATATTATTACAAGAGGCATCGTCTTAACAGGCGGTGGAGCTCTACTTCATGGGATCGATCAGCTCCTTATGAATGAACTTGGTGTTCCTGTCTATGTGGCTGAAAATGCTTTACGTTGTGTCGTAGAAGGCACAGGTATTATGTTGGAGAACTTAACTCATATCAAATAATCATCCTTCGGGATGATTTTTTTATTAGGAGATGTCAATCCATCATCGAATATAGAGGCATGAGGAGGGGGAACCCATGCAGAATAATGCGATGAGTACATTATTGACAGTAAATAATAGTAGCTGTGAATTAGAAGGACAGGATAAAGAGGCTTTGATATTTAATACGTTAGAAGCCATGAAGAATTATATCGAGAAGCAAAGTCCTAAAGAAACAGTAAAGATCCTTCTTAGTACTCAGAACTATCTAAAAAGAGGATCACTTAAATATAATGAACATCTTCCTTTATCGGTAGGAGACATCTGTTATATCGATTTTGGTCAAGCTTACCTCAACGAAGCTGGTTATCAGCATTTTGGTTTGATCTTATCGATGATGAATGGGAAAGCTTTCGTCGTACCTATGACCTCTAATCCTTGTACCTATGAACAAGCCTATGATAAACAACACAATCCTTTAGGTAAGATCCATTTGATGAGAATAGGACAACTTAATGGCTTAAATAAACCTTCTGTTTTATTCATCAACGATTCTAAATACATCAATACCACCCGTATCATTGAAGTCAAAGGGCATCTAGATGTGACTGAGCATCTTTTTCAAAGGATCAGACGAAGAGTCTTTCATTGTATCTTTGAGCAATAATCTCTCTTATAAACAAGTTTCTTATGAAGTGATATACTAATCCTATGCCTATAAACGAAGCACTATTGTCTTTTCAAAATCAAAAATGGGTCATTGGGGTCTCAGGTGGACCTGATTCGATGGCACTTTTAGACATGGCGTATAAAGCAAAAGTAGAGTGTTTCGTTGTGCATGTGAATTATCATAAACGAGATACAGCTGATCGAGATATGAATCTGGTTAAGGCATATTGCGATCAACACGCTATCCCCTGTGTTGTTTATGATGCGACTGAAGGATCGGGAAATTTTCAAGATTTCGCACGGGTCTATCGCTATGAGAGATTCGCTGAAGTGGTTAAAAAATACTCAGCGATGGGAGTTATGGTGGCCCATCACTGGTTGGATGATCTAGAGACCTATATGATCCAAAAACAAAGACGATCCCAAGTGACTGTATATGGTCTTCAAGAAAGAACCATCATCAAAAATAGTGTGGTGGTAAGACCCTTACTAACATTCAAGAAAGAAGATCTAATTGGATATTGCGAAGAAAATAAGATCGAGTATGGGATCGATGAATCCAATATGTCTGATGATTATCTAAGAAATCGAGTACGAAAAGAACTTCTAAATTTATCTCAAAAAGAACTGGATGATTTAGTTGAGGAAAAGCTTAAAGACAATGAAGATCTCTTGTCTTATCAAAATAAACACTCAAAGCACCTAGCTCTAACTACAGTAGAAATTAGTGATTTTAACTGTTTAGAATATCCTGTCTTGTATCTACAATTATGGATCAGAAAACATACTGATCTTAAGGTACTATCAGATGATCATCTAAAAGAAATCCATAGACAAATTACACAGAGCTCATCCTTAACGATCAAGCTTGGATCTTGGCGTTTGATCAAACAATATGGTCAAATTAGTTTATTGTCTCAAGCATCGTCGTATACTATAGTTCTCACGAAACCTGAAGAAATCAAAACAGCTTTCTTTGAGATCAAACTTTTAGCTGAAGAAAAACATGGGTTCATCGTCGAGCCAAGTGATTATCCGATTACGATCCGTAACGCCAAACAAGGAGAAACTTATCTGTGTGAAGATGTGCCTCATAAACTGTCTCGTTGGTTCATTTCACACAAAATCCCACAGAGTGAACGAGAACGTTGGCCCGTGGTCGTTAATTGTAGGAATGAAGTCATCCATATCGCTAGAATACGGATTGACAGGCATTTATACACAAGCAAATCTATGCTTTATATGATAAAATAATTCTATTATGGAGGTCATTATGCATCAAGACGTGAAAAAGGTTTTGGTTTCTCCAGAAGCCATAGAACAAAGATGCCGCGAGTTAGGCAAACAAATTTCAGATGATTATAGAAGAGACGGAGAGATACCGGTCTTGGTCGCATTGTTAAAAGGCTCTGTGCCTTTCTTGGCCAAACTGATTACCTATATTGATTTAGATATCGAATTTGACTTCATGGATGTTAAGTCCTATGAAGGAACAGAATCGATTGGGGATGTCCGTATCCTCAAAGACTTGGATCGTTCCATCAAAGGGGCTTCCATCTTATTGGTAGAAGACATCGTTGATACCGGAAGGACCCTTCATGAAGTGAGTAAGCTATTGCTCAATAAAGGGGCTGGACGAGTTAAGATCGTAAGTTTATTGGATAAACCAAGTCGAAGAGTGATCCCCATTGAAGCGGATTATACAGGCTTTGTGATCCCCAATGAATTTGTGATCGGGTTTGGATTAGACTTTAATGAAAAGTATCGTAATTTACCCTATGTAGGGGTACTAAAAGATGAGTGTTATCTGTAAAGGAGTTTAGAATGCGCAATCAAAAATTAGGATCGTTTATACCATATCTGATCGTCACACTGGCAGTTGTCAGTTTGATCTTCATGAATTTTGATACAACGACAAAAAAGCTGACGTATGCTGAATACGTTACTCTGCTTGAACAAAACAAAGTCACTGAAACCAATGTGACTGTTTCGACCGTAGTCATCAAACTGTCTGGTAAAGTCAAAGACGGAACCACAGAATATGACTATACTTTAGTTATTCCAAATACTGAAGCTCAAAACAATGGCTTGATGGATAAGATCAATGCTTCAACCACAACGGTTAAGATCATCGATGCTTATGCGACCAATCCTTATGTAGACTTCTTTATCAACTTCGTACCTTTACTATTGATGGGAGGCCTCTTCTTCTTCTTTATTACCCGTATGCAAGGTGGTAATAACAATAAGGCCTTTGACTTTGGAAAATCCAAAGCCAAACTAGAAGGCGACATCAAGGTTCGTTTTAACGATGTTGCAGGTTGTGATGAAGAAAAAGAAGAAATGATGGAACTCATCGACTATCTTAAGAACCCTAAGAAGTTCGCTAAGATGGGAGCTCGTATCCCTAAGGGCGTCTTGATGGTTGGGGCTCCTGGGACTGGTAAGACCTTGTTGGCGAAAGCCGTGGCAGGGGAAGCTGATGTTCCGTTCTATTCGATCTCAGGATCTGATTTCGTTGAAATGTTTGTTGGGGTCGGTGCGAGCCGAGTCCGTGATATGTTTAAAAAAGCTCAAGCGACTGCGCCTTGTATCATCTTCATTGATGAAATCGATGCTGTAGGACGTCAAAGAGGTACTGGTTTAGGTGGTGGTCATGATGAACGTGAACAGACCTTGAATCAATTGTTGGTTGAAATGGATGGGATCGGCGATAATGCTGGGATCGTCATCGTTGCGGCTACCAATCGTCCAGATGTCTTGGATCCTGCTTTATTAAGACCAGGTCGTTTTGATAGAACCATTACTGTATCTTTGCCTGATCGTAAAGGACGTGCTGCTATCTTGGCCGTTCATGCGAGAAATAAGAAATTAGCTGATTCTGCTGATTTAGTTGCCTTAGCGAAACGTACTCCTGGATTCTCAGGGGCTGATCTAGAAAACGTCTTGAATGAAGCTGCGATCTTGGCTGTTCGTGAAAATGCGGATACCATTACGATGCATCATTTAGATGAAGCGATTGATCGTGTCATTGCGGGTCCTGCGAAGAAATCTAAGACCTATAGTGATCGTGAGAAGAAATTGGTGGCCTATCATGAAGTAGGTCATACAATCGTAGGTCTCATGTGTCATGATTCTGATATGGTTCAAAAAGTTACCATTATACCTCGAGGGACAGCAGGTGGCTATAACCTAATGACCCCACGAGAAGAAAAATTCTTATTGACCAAGACAGACTTGATCGCGAAGATCACAGGCCTTCTTGGTGGTCGTGTCGCAGAAGAAATCGTGTTCAACGAAATCTCTACTGGTGCTTCCAGTGATATCGAACAGGCAACGAAAATTGCCCGTGAAATGGTCATGTCTTATGGGATGAGCGATCTAGGTCCTATCCAATATGAACACAGTGGAGCCAATGTCTTCTTAGGTCGTGATTATAACGCCACAAGAAGTTATTCTAGCCAAATCGCCTTTGAAATCGATAAGAGCGTTCGTGCTTTGATCGATGAAGGCTATGAAAAAGCGAAAGCATTGATTCTAGCCAATCGTGGATTGATGGATAAGATCGTTGAAGTGTTGATGGAACAAGAAACCCTCACCAGTGAACAGATCCAAAACATCGTCGAAGGCAAACCTTTCGATACACCTGTCATCGAAGTATTACCCGCATAAATAACACACCCCTGACAACAGGGGTTTTTATTCAAGGAGACAAAAATGGATACCTTAGTTAAAGCCATGACCAAAAACGGAGCGATCCGAATCATGGTGCTTAATTCAACAGATTCAGTCGCTGAGGCAGCTCATCGACACCATACACTTCCTACCGCGAGTGCTGCTTTAGGACGTACTTTAAGCGCAACTGCGATGTTAGGGGCGATGCTTAAAGATACAGGAGAAAGCGTAACAGTTCAAATCAATGGGAAGGGTCCTTTAGGGACCATTCTATGTGAAGCCAATACTTCTGGGGAATTAAGAGGCTTTGTATCTAATCCAGAAGTTCTTTTGATCAATGAAACAACTAATAAACTAGATGTAGGTAAAGCTGTTGGGAAAGATGGGACCTTAAGGGTCATTCGTAATACCCATATGAAAGCTGATTTTACCGGTACTGTAGAACTACAGACTGGTGAGATCGGAGACGATTTTGCCTATTACTTTACTGTAAGTGAACAAACCCCTTCCGCTGTCTCATTAGGCGTCTTGGTTGGGAAAGACAATGAGATCTTAGCTTCTGGTGGTCTACTCATTCAACTGATGCCTAGTGCTACAGAAACAGATCTTTTGATGACGGAAGACGTGGTTAAACATCTACGTCCTATCTCAGAAATGATCCATAATGGGATGACTCCAGATGAGATCGCTTTAGCTCTTTTCGATGAAGTAGAAATCATGGGAGTTCAAACCCTTCAATTTAAATGTAGCTGTAGTAAAGATAGACTTCATGATGCCTTATCGACCATCGACAAAGATGAACTCGAACTCATGATCAACGAAGACAAAGGCGCAGAGATCACCTGTCATTTTTGTAATACGACCTATACCTTTAATGAAGCAGATCTTCATAATATCCATAGGACAAACTAAATGAGTGCTTGGAAGATAAGAGACATAGAAATCAAAAATCAAGTGGTCATCGCACCACTGGCAGGGATAAGTAATCCTGCTTTTAGATCGATCTTGGCTCTCTATGGACCAGGCTTGATCACCAGTGAAATGATCAGTGATAAGGCCATTTGTTTCAACAACGTCAAGACCTTAGATATGACCAAAGTCTATCCAAATGAACACCCAATAGCTTTACAGTTGTTTGGGGAAGATGTGGAGTCGATGGTTAAAGCGGCCATTTATTTAGATACCCAAACTGATTGTGACATCATCGACATCAATATGGGCTGTCCTGTCCCTAAAATCGTAAAAGGATCAGGAGGCGCTTCGCTTTTAAAGGATCCAGAGCGTGCCTTTGCGATCGCGAAAGCTGTCGTTGAAAGCGTGAAGAAACCTGTCACTGCGAAGATAAGAATAGGTTGGGATAAACAAAACATCAATGCGGTAGAAATGGCCATTGGTTTAGAAAAAGCTGGCATCTCTGCGATCTCCGTTCATGGGAGAACACGTAGTGCGATGTATTCAGGAACTGTCGATTATGAGATGATAAGACAAGTCAAAGCTGCGGTTAAGATCCCTGTCATCGCCAATGGAGACATTAAAAGTGTCCAAGGCGCAAAAGACGTACTTAAGCTTACAGGGTGTGATGCGGTCATGATTGGAAGAGGCATCTTAGGAAGACCTTGGTTTATAAACGATTTGGTTCATGGGCTAAATGATAAAGAAACAGAGTTTATCGATCTTAAAGAACGCTTTAGGATCGCTCAGCTCCATGCATCTAAATTGATCGAACTTAAAGGTGAACTCACTGCGATGAAAGAAATGAGAACTCATTTTAATTGGTATATCGCAGGTTTACCTCATAATCATAAGGTACGCAATGACGTTTCACAGATGACAAGCTATGCTCAATTTGATAAGATAATTGCGGACTATATCAACACACTAGAAAACGGAGGTTCAGTATGACCCAGAATTTAACAGAACAAGAATTGGTAAGAAGACAAAAACTGGAGAGCCTCAAAGAAAAAGGAATCGAACCTTTTGGGGAAGCTTTTAAAACGACCCATCATAGTAAAGAAATATTTGATCTTTATAAAGATAAGACCAAAGAAGAATTGGCTGAAATGAATGTGCCTTGTGTCATCGCAGGTCGTATTATGACCAAACGTGATATGGGTAAGGCAGGCTTTATGCATCTTTTAGATCGAGATGGACAGATCCAAGTCTATCTAAGAAAAGATGTCTTAAGTGAACTTGATTTTGGATTGTTTTTAGAGGCTGATCTAGGAGACATCGTAGGTATCACAGGATCCATCTTTAGAACCAATCATGGGGAATTATCGATCAAAGCAGACCATTATCATCATCTCACCAAAGCCCTTCGTCCATTACCTGATAAGTTTCATGGTTTAGCCGATGTTGAAGAAAGATATAGACGAAGATATGTTGATCTTATCGTAAACGAAGAAGCTCGTAAGGTTGCCTTTACACGTCCTAAGATCATCAGAGCTCTTCAGCATTACTTCGATGGGATCGGGTTGATCGAAGTAGAAACACCTGTATTACAGCCTATTCTAGGAGGTGCTGCAGCGCGTCCTTTCGTTACCCATCATAATACCTTAGATATGGATTTCTACTTACGTATCGCCACAGAATTACCTCTGAAGCGTTTGATCGTAGGAGGTATGGAAGGGGTCTATGAGATCGGAAGACTCTTCAGAAACGAAGGCATCTCCAATCGACATAATCCTGAGTTTACTACCGTAGAAGCCTATATCGCTTATTCAGATATGCCTGGGATGATGAGCACCGTTGAGAACTGTATCGAATCTGTATCCAACGAAGTATTGAATACAACCGATGTCCCTTGGGGAGAAAACACCATCAGTTTAAAAGGTCCTTATAAAAGGATCCATATGGTAGATGCGATAAGAGAAGCTTGTGGCGTAGATTTCTTTAAAGTGACTTCTCTAGAAGAAGCATTAGATATCGCTAAGACACATCATATCCCTGTCGCTAAACATCAACGTTCTTTCGGTCATATCGTCAATCTTTTCTTTGAGGAAACCGCAGAAAAGACTTTGATCCAACCTACTTTCGTTTATGGACATCCAATTGAGATCTCACCTTTAGCGAAGAAGAATAAACAAGATCCTCGTTTTACCGATCGCTTTGAGCTCTTCATCGATGGTAGAGAATACGCCAATGCCTTCTCTGAACTCAATGATCCTATAGATCAAAGAGAACGCTTTGAAGCCCAGATGAAAGAAAAAGATCTAGGTAATCTAGAAGCCAATGAGATGGATGTGGATTTCGTAGAAGCACTAGAATATGGGATGCCTCCTACAGGAGGTTTGGGAATAGGGATAGACAGATTGATCATGTTATTGACCAATCAACAGACCATCCGAGAAGTTATTTTATTCCCACACATGAGAAATAGAGAAGTATAAACCTTAACACCTGATTCAATTCAGGTGTTTTTTTAAGAGTATATGGTTTGACAACGATAGGGTAAAACACTAAAATGGTTAAGTAACTTAAAGAATAATAAAAGGAGAAGTATGGAACTTAAACAACAGTATTTAAACGCATTGAATGCTTTAGATAAAGATACTGCTTTATCATTGATCACAAACGCCTTAGATAAGAAACAAATCGATTTGATCAGCGTCTATCAAGGCATTCTTTCTCATGCCTTAGAAGATGTGGACAATAAGGATCACAACATATGGGAAGAACACATCAAGACACAGATCGTAAGGACCACCATCGAAGCGATGTATCCTTATGTGCTTAAGCTCGCCCCAACACAAAAAACCCGCAAGATCGCCGTTGTGACCCCTGAAGGAGAACTTCATGAGTTAGGTGGAAGGATCGCTGCGGATTATCTAAGGATCTTAGGTTTTGAAGTTTATTATCTAGGCAACAGTTTACCCAAACATCAATTGGTGGATCTCGTAAGAGAATGTCATCTTGATGCTTTAGCCATAAGTATCTCTAACTTCTATACGATGAGCAGTTTAAATACGATGATCGGTCTAGTCAATGAAGCCAATCCAGATCTTAAGATCATCATAGGTGGAAGAGCCATTATGAATAACCCATTTGGCGCTAAAGGACAGAATCTTCTTGTCTGTCAGACCTATGAGGATCTACTTAAGGCAAGCGAGGTCATTAAAAAATGAGGCTTTCCTTTCAAATCGCAAAACGTTTTCTTTCCTACAATAAAGGTCAAACCATATTGATCATCTTGGGAATCGCATTAGGCATCTCAGTTCAGATTTTTATAGGACTGCTTATCAGTGGTCTACAAACTTCTCTAGTGGATAAAACCATTGGAAGTTCAGCTCATATTACAGTATCTACCGAAGTAAGAGGAGAAAGCTTTACCGTTAATGATGCTTGGCTAAAGTCTCTTCAAGAAGATACCCGATTAACGAAAGTAGGGCTCTCAATCAGTGGTCCTGCCTTTGGGGTCACACCTGATCAAAGTCAATCGGTCTTAGTTAGAGGCCTTTCTCAAGATTCTCTAGACATCGCTAAGATTGAAAGGAAGTTGATTGAAGGACGTCTCGCAACAAGCAACACAGAGATCGTTATTGGGAAAGGCTTAGCTGAACAGCTCAAGCTTAATCTAAACGATACATTGACTCTACAAACCCCTTCTTTAAAATCCGTTGAAGTCAAAGTCGTAGGGATCGCAGATCTTAAGATCGCAGCCCTAAACGACAGTTGGGTCATCACTACGCCTTCTTTCGCTCAAGATCTCTTAGGTCTAGACAATTTGATCAACAGTGTCGAGATTCAAGTCAAAGATGTCTTTAAGGCAGATGCCTTAGCCTTAGAACTCAGTGCAGCCGTCCCTGCAGGACTTAAGATGGTGGATTGGAAGGCTCAAAATGCGGAACTCTTGTCTGGTTTAAACGGACAATCTGTCTCAACCATTATGATTCAGATCTTCGTTTTAATTTCAGTTGTCTTAGGGATCGCCAGTACTTTGGCAATCACAGTCTTACAGAAATCCAGACAGATCGGGATCTTAAAAGCCATGGGGATCAATGATTCCAATGCGTCCTTGATTTTCATTTTCCAAGGTTTGATTTTAGGGATCTTTGGGGGACTCTTAGGAATGGCCTTAGGCTATGGCCTTCTTCAAAGCTTTACCACTTTTGCGAAAGCAGCGGATGGGACACCCATCATACCGATTGAATTTGATATTCCGTTTATCCTAGCTTCAGGAAGCATCGCTGTTTTCTCAGCTTTATTGGCTTCTTTTATTCCTGCTAGAAAATCTAAAAAACTTTCCCCAATTGAGGTAATCCGTAATGGCTAAGATCCTAGAACTAAAAAACATCACCAAATTCTATGGGCATAAGATAAAGAATCAGGTCCTCTTCGATGTGAATCTCAGCATCGAAGAAGGATCCTTCAACAGTATCATTGGGCAATCTGGTTCAGGTAAATCAACGATGTTGAATATCCTAGGGACCTTGGATAAACCTACCAGTGGTGAGATCATCATCAATGGGAAAGAAGTCAGTAAGATGAAAACGAAAGAATTGGCCATTCTTAGAAATCAGACCTTAGGCTTCATCTTTCAGTTTCATTACCTCTTACCTGAATTCTCAGCTTTAGAAAACATTTTGATTCCTTATCGTATTCAACATGGTTCTGTAGATAAGGAAGCCCTGGCTAGAGCCGAAGAACTTATAGAACTCGTAGGTCTAAGTAAAGTAAGAAATAACAACGCCCTTAAGATGTCTGGTGGTCAGCAACAACGTACCGCCATCGCAAGAGCCTTGATGAATCGACCTAAGATGATCTTAGCGGATGAACCTACAGGAAATTTAGATTCTGATACCGCTGAACAGATCTATCAGTTGATGCGTGAGATTAATCGTAAGTATGGGACAACCTTCCTCATCATTACCCATGACCAACACATCGCAGAAAAAGCAGATCGAATCATCGAAATCAAAGATGGGAAAATCATCCTAGATATTATTCAATAGACAAAAGCGCTTCATTCAATGGGGTGCTTTTCTTATTAATTCTAATATTTTCACCGAAAGTGCGAATAAAACGCGATTTCAGTGAAAATATTAGAATAAGCAGTTTGAGAATTTCTTATATTATAATTATAGTTATAGGGGAGAGAACAAGGAGTACGAAAAACAGTGGCTTTGCTTAATCTTAAGATTGAATAAATATGAAGGACTTTTTGATTAAGTATTTGCGAAAAATGAACGGAGAACCATCAATGAAAAAGACTATAATTGTATTTTTAATGATCATTATTTCTTATAATCATTTTGACGTACATCTAAAAGCGTATTCTGGAGAAAACCAGAATCAATTAACTACCTTGAATATTGAAGAATTAGTTGAATCATTTATTCTAACATTTGACGATCAAACAGTAGACGCAAAATACGTGAAAACATTGAGAGATGTTTTTGATAACGATACATTTGCCCTGTTGAGTTTAGATAATATTGGGTATGCAGTTGTTGTTATAAATAATATGAATATTGTTGAAATAAACACTAATGATAATATTTGCAGTGGAAATACAAGTAATATAGTTTATTATTTAGGTCCAGAATTATTTTTTGATAAAATAGAATATGAATCACTTATCCTTAGTGAATCAAGTAGCATTATCTATAGACTTGATAGTATAAGAGAATCAACAAAACGATTAATTAACGAAGAGAATTATTTCCAAGATTTGGCTACGCAAAACGCCGGACTATCATCTGCTTCTCCAGTAATTATTAAACCATCTATAATTATAGGTGGGAGTGAAATTAGTCAGTATTCTGATTCTACTATGTCTATATTTAAGAATGAAGAATGGCATAATGATAATAACTATGGTAAAGATTATTTGTTTGATTTTTTTGGTAGAGAATATGGTATATGTGGTACAATCTCAACGGCAATGGCGCTAACCGTTCTCGATAAATATAAAAATGAGAGTATAATCATACACTCCCCTTATCAATTTCCAGATCCAAAATATGCTGAGTGGTTAATAATGTTACTAAAACCAAAAATTGAGCCACCATTACCTGGGTCATTCGGATCAGATATTATTAGGTCAATTAATTGGTTTTATAACTCAATTTATTCAGTAAGAATTTCCCCATACTATACTCCTATAGAAACCACTAGTGAATCAATATACAAAACATCTATTTTGAATGGAATTCCCTTGATTATGTACCTAGATGTTATTGATAATACCATTAATCCATACGGATTACATTGGGTGATGGCATATAAATATGTAGAATATAATAACGCATTATGGTTTAAGGCGGCTGATAATTGGGGTAATCTCTCATGGATAAATAGAAATTGGATTGGAAGTGCTGTATACTTCAAATATTATTAGTATATTGAAAGGAAACGCAAAAATGCAATACATTAAAGTAAATATTAAAAGATATGTAATAGTTAATACTGTATTTGCCTTCATTGGCTACAATCTATTGTTGAATATCAATTCAGCGAGACCAGGAGCCGTTGATAAGGTAGAAGGTGCTTTTTATACAACAGGGATACTTCTACTTCTATTAAACGCTTCATTCTTTATCACATTCTTGATCAGTAGATTATTTAAAAAGAAACTACCACTAGTAGTGCTTATTGGGATAGAGACCCTTATTTTCCTAGGTTTATTTAGTATTTCGATTCTCATCACCCAGTAAATACAAAAAGAGTCCGTTGGACTCTTTTCTTTGAGGCATTTATTTAGGATCGATCTGAGTTATAACCACAGAAACACTGTCGATAAACTTCTCTTTAAGTGCTTGTAGTCTTAGAAAATGAGGCAAGGTCTTATGAAGTGTCAATGCCTCTTTATCGATCCATTTCTCAACGAGTAAGAGCTCATCAGGACGATCAACTGAAAGAAAATAATCATAAACGATGTTTCCTGTTTCTTGACGAGAGGCTTCTTGAAGTCCTTCTCTTAAAATGACTTCATGAAAAGCTAATCTTAAACCAGGTTTGGTCGTATAAGTAACAACCATTAATAAGTAGGAAGATATATCGTTCATAAGATTCTCCTTTTATGAGACTAATAATCTAATTTTGAGGTGAAGTAACGCTGTAGAAACGCTTTATACTCATCCGCTTTTATGTATCTATAAAGACCAGTATAATGATGCAGATCCTCATCCGTTTTCGCGAAATGAACATAACCCGTTTGACAAACCACTCTGAAGGATTCATCATCGAAAGTAAGCAAGATGCATTTACCACCAAATCCAGGAGGATCTCCAAAACCCGAACCATAGAACCAAAGATTAGACATATCTTTTAGAATAGAGTTCAACTTCTGTGAATCCAGAGTTTCTAGTACGGCATAATCATCAAGATAATCGAAGTCGACCAAATCGACTCTTTGGATTCTGTTCTCATAAATGGTGAAATCAAATTTTTCAGGGGCCTTAGGAAAAAGAACGGTTGCAGCAGCGAGCGCTATGTATATAAAGATAACTGACAAATAGGCAAAAACGGCGATGGCGGCGATTTGCTTATTTGAGAGGTCTTTTTTGAATTTCATTTTCATAGTTTTATCTTCGTTTTCTTTAAAGTTCCATCTCTTCCCATCGCTCGAATCAAGCCATGGATAGGTTTATCAAACCACGGACGATCATGGACCGCAGCGACACTCCACATGATTCCAGTATAACCATTTGGATCTCTCCCATCAAGGAAATAAGTGTCATTGAGATGGATCAAGATCTTGATGGCTTCTTCAGGACTTTCACTCCAAAAGAGAACCATCTTCGCCCAATACATGCGCAAATAAGAATTTAGGTGTCCCGTTTCTCTGACCATTTTTTGACAGCTATTCCATAGTTCATCATGGGTCAATCCATCTTCGAATTGTTTAAGTGTATACACATACAATCTTGGATCATTTCGATGAGTATTCAATGAAGCTTGCGCCCAAGGCCATGCCCCACTGAGCTCATCATAATGTTCGCAATAGAAACAATAATTCTCAGCGAGTTCTCTACGAACCATGGCTTCTTCGATAAACAAAGGCGCATTGGGATGATTTGAGTTCTTTACATCTCTAATCATTTTAAGTGGAGAGATCATCCCAAAATGAAGATACGCGGAAAGGTGGGACTGTCCTTGAGAGTCGATCTCATTACGACGATCATAGTGTTCAAGTCGATGAGCTAAGAAGTCTTCTAAGATTCTATTGGCGGCGTCTTCTCCTGGAATAAAAGAAGAAAGGGTTAATGGTTCCCAGTTATTATTCTTCATCAATCTATCGGCTTCTTCTAAGGTAAAAACAGAATTAATCGAAGAGATATAAGGATGAGAAATCAAAGGATAGTCTTTCTCAAGATATGGTTCGAAATTGTTCATGATTTTAGCACGAATGGTCTTCGCGGAATACTCTAGTTTAGGAGAAGCGATCCATACAGGTATGACACAAGCCGTATTGATTCTGTGAAAAAGGATCTTGTTCTCAAGTGCCCATTTTGAGACGGATTCATGAAGTCGTTTAATAGGTCTTAGTGGATTGTGTTCAGTGTATATCGCACTGATTTCTATCTCTTTTGAGAGTTTCTTGAGTTGATCAAGGGATTGACCTTGAGTAACGAGTGTAGAGATATTGAGTTTCTTTAGCTTAAGAGAAACCTCAACTAGACCTTTTAATAGGAAGTCCATATTTCTTGTATTCGCATGAGGAAAATCATCGATGAGATTGAAAAAGACAATTAAAGGTTCCTGTCTAGAGAGGGCAAATTGTTGAGCTTCGTAAAGTGCTTGATTATCGATTGTGCGTAAAGCACGAGATATCCAATAGACTACATGTTTCATAGTTCTATCATATCAAATAAAAATCCCTTACGGGATTTTTAGAGACCACATTTAAGCTGTGCGTTACAGTTGGTGCAAGTATTACATCCACCGATTTCTTCAACGACACCTTCTAAACAGATTGGGCAGATATCACCGACTTCAACGCCGATGTTTCTATCCATACGATCAGATCTAAGATCTGTTTTCTTTTCTTCAACTTGTTGTTCTTTAACGTTGACCCCAAAGTCTTTGACGAGGTCCATTTGAGCCCAATTCTTATCTTCATCATTACTGAGAGAAAGGACTTGGGAATCACGACTTCCATCGACATACACGGTTCCGCCTTTGGCTTTCCCATCATAGAGACGTTCATAGATCTTTTGGACTTGTTTAACGGAGAAGCCTTTAGGGGCGTTGACCGTTTTAGAGATCGAAGAGTCGATCCAACGTTGAATAGCACATTGGGTATCGGCGTGTTCTTCAGGTGTAAGATCCATCGCTGAGACGAAGAAATCAGGTAAGGTTTGACGTGTATATTCTGGATGAAATGCCAACCAGTCTTCTACGATCTGGGCGTTGACTTCGATGAATTTACCGAGTCTTCCGCTTCTAAAGTAAGAGAATGAGAAGTAAGGTTCTAATCCAGTTGATACCCCAACCATGGTTCCTGTGGAACCAGTAGGGGCTATGGTTAATAAGTGAGAATTACGAATCCCATGTTTGAGGACACCACTACGAATATCATCGTTCATTTGTCTCATATAGCCTGTGTTGATGAAAGCTTCACGACTAGTCAAGAATGGGAATGATCCCTTTTCAGCGGCTAAGTCGATGGATTCTGTATAAGCAGCTTCGGCGATGGTTCTAAAGATCTCATCGATAGCGATCAAAGATTGTTTTGAACCATAACGAAGACCAGCCCAGATCAATAGATCATGAAGACCCATAACACCTAAGCCTACACGGCGTTCACCAGTGGCTTGTTTTTGATTGGGTTCTAAGAAGTAAGGCGTATCATCGATGACGTCATCTTGCATACGTACACAGATCTTGACGCTATCGGCGAGTTCCTTATACAAGATCTTACCACTCTTACGATCGACGAAGTTGGCTAAGTTGATGGCGGCTAAGTTACATACACTATAGGCCGCTAAAGGTTGTTCACCACAAGGATTGGTGGCGACGACTTTTTGTCCATAAGCTTTCGCGTTGGTCATGTCGTTGGCGTTGTCGATGAAGAAGATTCCAGGTTCTGCAGAATAGGTTGAACAGAAACTGACGAGATCCCATAGATCTCTGGCTTTTATCGTTCTATAGACCTTGATAGGATAACCCATGGCTTGCCATTCTCTGACATCACCACAGTCTTGCCATTTGGCATCATAGTCATCTTTTTGTTGTTTTGTATAATTCTGTAGATCTGGGAAACGAAGTTCGAAGTCGCGGTCATGTTTAACTGCTTCCATGAATTCTTTCGTAAAGGTTACTGAAATATTAGCGCCTGATAAGAATTCAGGGGCATGGACTTCTAGTTTACCTCCATCGATCAACATCTCTCTTGCGTATTCAACCACTTGAGGAGCTGCATTCTTACTGTCGACGACTGCTTCATATAGTTCTCTTTCGACTCTTGTCAAAGGAACGAATTTTAGTTTACGTTTAGCTTCTTCTACGATCTGATAATCTTTTGAGTTTTCAGTGAGCCATTTTAAGACCTTGGCATTTTGCATCTTAGATACAATGAATTCGATGATGTCTGGATGCCAATCTGCCAACATGATCATTTGGGCACCACGACGACTTCCACCTTGTTCAACCAAGTGTGTTAGATTTGCGATATCGTTTAACCAACTAACTGCGCCTGATGATTTACCACCTACGCCTTTCGCAGGGGCGCTCTTAGGTCTAAGTGTAGATCCATTGGTTCCTACACCTCCTCCTCTAGACATGATCTCCATGACTTCTGCACGGTGATTGGAGATGCCTCCTCTACTGTCATGAATAAAAGGCATAACGAAACAATTGAAGTAAGTAACTTGTGTACCACTACCTGCCCCATACAGTACTCTACCTGCAGGGATGATGTTCATTTTAGCCAATTCATCAGCGAAAGATGCACTGAACTTTTCTTTAAGTTCAGGAGTTTGTTCAGTAGACGCTAAAGACTTACCTACACGTTTAGCGATCTGTTCATAAAAGATCTCTAATGGTTTTTCTACTTGTTTAAAAGGACGGACAATGAGCCCTGTTTCGGCTTCTTTCTCATCTTCTAAGATCGCTCTGAATTCTTCATCGAGCAAAATGGTAACTTCTTCTTTTTCTTTATCCATCTTCGTAATGATCCCAATGCCTCGAGCTGGAAACTTAGGATCTTCTTTTACGATGGTAACGACCAAGTCATTGACCCCAAGGGTCTTAAGACTTCTGTCTTTTTGGGAATATCTATCCAACATAACCAAACGACTTACTCCTGAATGGGTCAATGTAAAGCTTGGCTCAATAGGGAAAATGTGTGTGAAATGCGTGGTGATGTCGTGGTTTAATTTAAAAATAGTTTCTTTCTGATACATATGATTTCCCGTCCCTTCTTCTATAAACATCGTGCTACTATTTTATCATATAAAACTAAAAGTTCGTTTTCATTATCTCTTACATTTATCCGATGAGCACGAAAATATAGTCTGAAAGCCTATTCATAAATATGAGCAAACTTTCAGGTTGATTGCTTTCTTCGTGTAGACGAATGATGGTACGTTCAGCACGTCTACAAACTGTTCTTGCGACATTGATCTGCGCATTCTTAGGATCATCATAAGGATAGATGAAGCCATTATAAGCTTCTCTTCTACTCATGATGATCTTTTCCATAAACTCAGTGGTCTCTTTGAAGTCAGGGACCTCTTTATAGCCCGCTAAATAAGATCCAATCTCGATCAGTTTCTTAATAGGAGTCTCAAAGAGTTCTCGATCTAATTTCGTGATCGATTGGGTCAAGATAAGATTGGCGATAAGCTCATCGATGGTGCCCATCGCATCTACCCTATAAGATCCTTTTGAGACAATACTGTCTTTAAGATAAGTAGTTCCCTTATCTCCCGTTTTCGTAGTTACGACGCCCATATCTGCTTTCCGCCTTTCTGATCAAATTACTTAGAAGTTTATTGATCGGTTCAAACAACAATAAGATCAAAGTATAATTCGCAAAGCCATGAAGTAGATCAAAACCTAAGCCCATGATCCAATAAGATATACCCATCGATAAGCCATACAATAATGCGTGTTGAAGGGCGAAAAGGAAACCGAAGGCCAGGCCAAATAGACCTCCCAGGATGGCCATTCGATGTGCTTTCATTAAGGTCAGTGGCTTGGTGATCTGAGTCAATATGACCAGTAGGCTCCATATCCATAGATAACCTAAGACCCAATCCGCAAAACCCCAATAGAGCCCTTCTAATAAGGTAAACAGGACCACCACCAAAACACCGTCTTTAAACCTAAATAGGGCTGCGATACTCATTAAAAGTAAGGTCACAAATTCTACATTAGGCAAAAGTGCCAATGTCAATTGGGCCATAAAAAGCATCGCCGCCAATAAGGCTAAGATAAGGTATTTTAGTAGAGGTCTCATCAATAACCCATACTTAGAGAAAAGGTAAAGATGTCTTTATCGTGGATAGGATTCACGTCGATCCCACCACAATATCCAGCCGCTATACATTCAGCGTTGGTTGTGGAGGCATAGACCCACCAAGGACCAGCTTCTTTCGATTCAAGATCATTGATCTTGGTGATGAAGCGACCATAGAGATCTATCTTGTTTCCAGAATACACGATGCTTAAACGTTGATCTGCGATCATTTCATCTAAAAGGTCTCCTAATGTTTCCGCATCAGTCTTGACCGTTTTATCAAATAAGACGACTTGTTTATCGTCTTGGATGACGATTTGAATGGATTTAGAGCCTTGATCTAACTTAGAATCTGTATAGATCTTATAAGCACCTAAACTTAACGCCAGAACTAAAAAAGCTAAACCTATTCTTAATGCATTTTTCTTCATGTTGCCTCCTTAATAAAAACACACATCTAAGGGATGTGTGAAAAAAGACAGGCTTGTCTTTTTATCTTTTTCCCAGAAGATAAAAGCGTTGCGGATATAGGGCAGGTCTACTGGCTGGTCTTTCATCCTTGAGGAACCTTCCCGTTTTCACAGTGGTATGTCTCCTCTTGTCCGGACCTACAGTTGCTGGGACAGCTTCGTTTAATCGAATTCCCTTTTGAGCTTTTAAAAAGCACCGTATTTCGCAATCTCATTATAAGTCATCCTATCTTAAGATTCAATCAAACGATTAAGAAAAACTCCCGTTAAGGAGTTTGACTTTAGAAAGGGTTAATTAATCTTCGTCTTCCTCATCTTCTTCATCTTCTTCGTCTTCTTCTTCATGTTCATCTTCGTCATCTTCATCATCTTCATCATCATCATCGTCATCATCGTCATCATCATCATCATCTTCACCTGAAGTTGTGGTTGAACCAGTTGAAGTATCGATACCGTTGGCGGTCAATGCGGTATTCACATCGAGTTCTAGTGCCGCATAATCAGGATTGACTGCGTTGAGTCGAGCGAGGAAGTCTGTTACGTCGATGCCTAAGAGTTTGAGTTGATTGATCTTGGCTGAGAGTTCTTGGAATAGGGTCTGAGATCCAGCACCTGTAGAACCAGTGGATGTATCTACCCCATTAGCAGCCAATAAGCCTTTTAATGTGGTTTCCAATGCGTATAGATCAGGATTTGTACCTGCGAGGAGTGCTTCATAAGCACTTACATCGAGTCCTAAAGCTTTAAGTTGTTTGATCATATCGTTTAATAAAGTAACGATGGCGTCTTTATCAGCTGAGGTCAAGGTAGATCCAGTGGATGTATCGACTCCATTGAGGTTCAATAAGGCAACCAATTCTTTTTCGATGGATTGTAGATCTGCCCCATCAGCAGCTAAGTATGTTTCATAACCAGAGACATCAAGTCCTAAGGCTTTCAGTTGAGCTAAGAGATCTTCGATGACGACTTTCATGTCGGCTTTTGCAGTATCGCTTAAACTGGATCCTGCTTGTACGTCTGGATCTAAGCCAGCCCATAGGGCCAAGACATCAGCTTTTAATACAGCGAGGTTTTCACCTTCGGCTATTAAACGAGCTCTTAAGGCAGTCACATCGACGCCAGCTCTTTCTAAACGATCAAGGAAACGTTCTAATAAGGATACTGTATTTAAAGTTGTCTTTTTAACGATGTGGGAAATGGTTTCTAAGAGTTCAAGATTGCCTGAAGTCTTTAAGAAATCAGCTACGCTCATGATTTCACCGTTGACGTTGACCAATCCACTAATGACATAGAGTCCTAATGGAACGTTCTTATCTAAGGCATCTAACCATTGTTGAAGGGTAGCTTTGATTAGGGCTACGTTGACATCATCACTGGTGCCTTCTTTATTCAATGCTTCTTGAATCAAATCATTTAAATGATCAGCAGCACTTTCATCGCCTTCATGGGCTGGTGCTGTAGTAACTAAGACATAATCAGATAAAGTAGGATCCATTAAGAAACCAGCTTCTTGGGCTCTTAAGATAATTGCTTCTACGACCAAAGCCGCATCTTGACCAATAAGATCAGTGACTAAGATCTTTTCAGCGTCTGTGTTTTCAGCTTCGATTGAAATGACGAGATTATTCGCGTCGACTTCTAAGGTAAAGCTTGGGTTGATGTCGATCGAGATGATGGCTGTAGCGAGGGATCCAGAGATCTTGCCTTTTCCTAAACCATCATAGAAGGATCCAAAGACCACCAAACACACCAAACTGACACTGATGAGGGCGTTTCTTAACCAAAAAGAATCTTTCTTCTTGGCGGCTTTTAAACCTAGACCTTTACTTAGTTCTGAATACATCTTCTCTTCGTTCATGACGTTTTTCGTCATTGCACTTCTTAGTTTGCTCATTGCCTTCTCCTTTAGGGATAAACCTGTCTCATCTTGTTCGAGATGAGTTCTGCTTAAATAGTTTCAAAAAAAGATAAATTGTTTATTTTTTGCTTAACTTATCTTTTAGAGTTTGGATGGCTCGATAATATCGAGTCTTGATGGTGTTTTCGCTTAGATCGACTTGTTTGGCGATCTCTGCGAAAGTAAGTTCATATCTAAAGCGTCCTGCGATGATTTTTTGATCAAGTGGATTTAAGGTCTTGACTTGATCATAGATGGCTTCAACGGAGAACTTATCGATGGTTTCTAAAGCGAGATCCGTATCTGAAGGAAAGTTATCTAGGATGTCGATTTCAGCTTCTACAGTGTTTTCGTTGGTGATGGCCTTATCCTTATAATAAGAGGCCAATTCATTCTTCGCCAATTCAAGTAAATAAGCGACTGGATTATCAACTGTTTTATTGGGAACGATCACATAGCGATAATAAGAGGCATACACGTTTTGAACGATGTCTTCCGCATCCGCCAATTGGGCAGTTTTAAAATAGACAAATTTAGATACTGTCTTAAAACTGGCGTGATATACGGAGTCGAAAAGTTCAGATTGACGGTTCATAAGCACAGTTTATCTTTATTAGATTAAAATTCAATTAAAACGTTTATTTGTTTTTTCACAAGCAAGCTCTTAAGGGTAGTATTTCTCAGTGCTTTCCTGTAAACTTTATAAGAGGTCACCTTATGAAAGAAATCACCCCAACCGAATCTAAACAACTCATGATCGAGGTATTGGATGCGTATGCGAAGTTTTGTGATAAGCATCAACTACGCTACTATCTTACTTATGGGACGCTTTTAGGTGCCGTTAGACATCAAGGCTTTATTCCTTGGGATGATGATGTAGATGTGATGATGCCTAGACCTGATTATGAGAAGTTTCTAGATCTAACGAGAAGCGGTTTAGGTCCTAAGATGAAAGTAGATTCATTTAAGACCAATCCTAAATATATCTATCCTTATGCGAAAGTGATCCATGAGGATACCTTGGTCATAGAAGAATTCTATAACTATAATACAGGGATCTATATCGATATCTTTCCTGTAGATGGTTTACCAACTGATCCTACTGTAAGAGCCGAGCACTATCAAAAGATGGCCAAGACACGTAAGTTTCATAGTCTTGCCTTTAGACATAAGACCCATTGGGATAATCCAATAAAGAATCTCAGAATGAAGATCTTGATCCAGTTGATTCATCTGTATGGGGATCATAGAATCTTGAAACACATCGATGATTTGGCGAAATCGATCGATTATGATCAAAGTGATACGGTAGGGATCATCGTATGGGGCTATGGGGGAAGAGAAGCCTGTCTAAAAGAAGACATGAGCGCATCGATGAATCTGCCTTTTGAGACCCTTACACTTAAAGCACCACAGAATACAGATGCGTGGTTAACTCAAGTCTATGGGGACTATATGACGCCTCCTCCTTTGGATAAGCGTGCTTCTACCCACATCAGTAAGAACTTTTGGGTAGATTAGATAAAATAATCTTAGAAATGATCGTTTAAAAAGCATAAAAGATGGCTTCACTTTATCGAAGCCATCTTTTTATGACTTCATCATTAAGGATAGTTTACAAGGTCTTATTGGGGTGTTATAATCTTTTAACGGGTAGATATTAATTTATTTACTCCTTGCCTGAAAAGGCCATTAGACCACAAGGAGGTGACCACATGAGAAAATATGAAATCATGTACATCGTCAAAGCTTCTTTGGAAGACGCAGTTCGTAACGAACTCATCGCTTCTTTACACGGTATCCTAACCAGCAATGGTGCGGTTATCAGTAAAGCAGATGATTGGGGCGTAAAAGAATTTGCTTATCCCATCGACTTTGCGACAAGAGGTTACTACATGTTGTTGAACGTAGAAGCAGAACCGGAAGCCATTAAGGAATTCGACCGCTTAACACGTATCAATACAAATGTAGTAAGAACACTTATACTCAATCTAGAAGAAAATTAAGGAGCACCTATGATCAACCGAGTTGTATTGATGGGAAATCTTACCAGAGATCCAGAATTAAAAAAGACTTCAACCGGTTTATCCGTAATTAGCTTTTCCTTGGCCATTAACCGTAAGGCAAATGGACAAGAAGAAGTTGATTTCTTTGATTGCGAAGCATGGAGACAATCCGCTGACTACTTAGGCCAATATGCCAAAAAAGGCAATACAGTCGCAGTAGAAGGTAGATTAAAAACAGACTCTTATGACAAAGATGGCGTTAAAGTCAAAAAGGTCAAAATCGTCTGTGACAATGTAACCATTGTTAGAACCAGTGCCTCGTCAACTCAAGGGTCTTATCAACCAAGCAGTTCCGCTCCGTCTCAACAAGCACCTAAAGCCGCTACCGGCTATTTCCCTGATGAAGGACAAGTCAATGATGATGACTTCAATACAGGGCCTTTACTGGATATTTCCAGTGATGATCTTCCATTCTAAGAAAGGAGAATTATGGCAGTCTATAAAAAACAAAGAATTGGCCGTAAGAAAGTATGTTACTTTACTAAGAACAACATTACGGTCATCGACTATAAGGATATCGAACTCTTGAAGAGATTTATCTCTTCCAATGGTAAGATCATTCCGCGACGCGTTACCGGTACCAATGCTAAATACCAGCGCATGTTGGCCACTGCGGTCAAACGTGCTCGTCAAATGGCATTACTCCCTTACGTAGCAGACTAAAAAACAAGCTCCATCGCAAGGTGGAGCTTTACTTTACATGAAAAAACAAGTTAGAACCGTAACCGAAGGCGCTATGATGTTGGCGATCGTCGGAGTATTTCTATATATTAATCGACTCTCTGGAGCTATGCTGGATGGGATCCTTGCTTTTGTGATGCCTTTACCAGCGATTTTTTATATCGCAAAACATGGACTTAAACAAGGTCTTATCTTAAGTTTCGCTATGGCGATCTTAGGTTTGATCTTAGCCAATCCCATCAGTTTATTTTATGTGCTCACAGCGATCGTTGTGGGTCTCGTCTATGGCTATGGGATAAATAAGGATAAGGATAATGGATGGTTATTGATTTGGACAAGCATTATGACTGCGATCAGTTTCTTTATCGAGATGGTTCTGTTGGCTAAAATGTTTGGTTATGATTTCGATACAGAAGTTTCGACCCTTATTACTACACTACGCGAAATGGGAGTCACTACCTTACCTGATAATGTAGAGACTTTGATTATGTCTATTTATCCAATGGCGATGTTACTGGCGGCCTTTGCACAAGCATTGATTACCCATATCTTTGCGATCATTTTATTGAAACGATTGAAGATAAAAACAAGATCGATGAAACCTTTATCACAGATCATCTTACCTAGAAAATTAGCGTATGTCTTAGCGCTAGGATTATTTACGAATCTGTTGATGGCCTTTACGAAAGACATTACCCTACAGATCATCCTCACTAATATCGCAACCTTTTCTATGTTGGCCTTTTGTGTAGATGCGTATATCCTTGTCTTGATTATCTCAAAATTGGCTAGAAAACCATGGTTGAGTATCCTTGTGGTCTTGATTTTCTTGATGATGCCGTTTATTGGAGTATCCATAGGTTTGTTTGACAGTTTTACTGACCTAAGAAAAAGAGTATTATATACTTATGCAAAACCCACTGAATAAACTAAAATCAAACATATTCAAGGTCTTACTTATTGAAGCTGTGATCTTGTTTGTGGTTCATTACTTTATGAAGCAATCCATCAATTGGTTGGATCTAGTTTTAGCTGCGATCAATATGGTTTTATTGATTGGAGTTTTTGATTTCATGGAATCTGCTCAAGTTAAACGTAATCTTGCTTTATCCCAGATCATCGGTGAAGAAGCATCTCAAGCGTTTATGTTTGGAAATATTGGGATCTTGACTTATGACAGTAATCTAAATGTGACCTGGGCCAACGATTTCCTTCAATCTCGATTTGAACATATCCTAGGTAAACAGATCAGTAGTTGGATGCCTGAAACTCAACAGTTGTTTAATTCAGAAGCTGACTTGGTTACTGTGACCTTAGATGAATATACCTATGAAGTCTTAAAGAAAGAAGAAGGCCAAACCTTATTCTTTAGAGACATCACAGATCTTTATAATCTAAAAGAACTGACTACCAATCAACAGATGGTCATCGGTTATGTCCATTTGGATAACTATGAAGAAACAGCCTTGTATTCAGATGATAAGACAACAGGTCAAATCGATACCAATATCCGTCAAAGGATCATCGAATGGGCAAGAGCTCAAGGGGTCTTGGTGAGAAGACTAAGAACCAATCGTTTGATGTTGGTCATGAATCAACAATTGTTTGAACAGATCATCGCTGATCAATTCTCTATCATGAAAGTCATTCATGAAGAATCGGCTAAATTAGATGTCGCCATTACCTTATCTATAGGATTTGGGAAAGGTTCTAGTGATGTCCAAATGTTGGATGAAATGGCACTCAATGCTTTAGAGCTCGCTCAAAGTAGAGGGGGCGATCAAATCGCCATTAAAGCCTATGATCAAGAAGTTGAATACTTAGGTGGAAGTTCTCAAGCTCAAGAAAAACGAAGCAAAGTAAGAGCTCGTATCATCGCTCAGACTTTAAAAGATCTGATCCATAAATCTGATAATGTGATCTTAGTTGGTCATAAAGAGATGGATTTTGATTGTATGGGTTCTGCGATTGGGATGTGTAATATTGCCCGTAGTAATGGGAAAGATGCTTATATCGTATTAGCTGGAGGCATAGAAGAGAAACTGAATCTTGCTTATCAAGAATACAAAGAAGAACTTGATAAGACAAACGTCTTTATGGATGAGACTGAAATCACACGTGTGCTTAAGTCGAAATCTTTGGTGGTCATGTTGGATCATCATAATGCCAGTCAATCCAGTATTCCTTCGTTGATCACGAAATCTAAACGTGTGGTCGTTATCGATCATCATCGACGCAATCAAGACTTTACCTTTGATCCTATGATGGTGTATACCGAAACAGCGGCTTCATCTTGCTGTGAATTGATCACAGAACTGATTCCTTATCAACCTAAGCATTTTGAGTTGACCAAAGAAGAAGCAACCATGATTCTAACTGGGATAATGATCGATACGAATCGCTTTAGAAATAGAACAGGAAGTCGTACCTTTGAGGTCGCTTCGCTTTTGAAACAATACGGAGCTGATCCTTTAAAAGCTGATGAATTCTTAAAAGATGATTATCAGACCTTTGAGATCAAAGCTAAGCTCTATAACAACATCTCGATCAATTCCCATTCTATGGCGATCACTTCCTTACCTAACGAAACGATCTCTCGTTCAGTCATGTCTCAAACTGCAGATATGATGCTTGGGATAAAAGGGGTCGAAGCTTCCTTCGTGGTTGCTATGGATGACAATGATCAGGTGGCAGTATCATCCAGATCTAACGGGAACGTTAACGTCCATGTTATAATGGAAAAGATGAATGGCGGTGGCCACTATACAGCTGCCGGTCTACAAAGATCAAATACCACAGTCAATGAAGTTCTCGCTGAATTACAAGCGATACTTCAACACAACGTGGATGAGGAGGATAAAAACAATGAAAATCATTCTCTTGAGTGACGTAAAAAATGTCGGCAAGAAGGGCCAGATCTGTGAGGTCGCTGATGGATATGCACGTAATTTCTTAATTAGAAATAAACTTGCTGTACCAGCTTCATCTCAATCTCAAGCCATATTAGAAGAACAAAATCAAAAGAAGATCGACGATGAAACAAAAGCCATCGAAGAAGCCAATATCTTAAAAGAACAGTTATCACAAGTAACCGTCGTTTTAAGTCTAAAGACAGGCGATAAAGGTCGTGTCTTTGGGAAGATCGCTTCTAAACAGATCGCAGAAGAATTACTAAAACAACATAAACTCAGTATCGATAAACGTAAGATCCAAGAAAGCGATCCAATCAATGCCGTTGGGATGTATGTGCTTAAGATCGATCTTCATCGTACCGTTGTCGGTGAACTTAAGGTTCAAGTCAAAGGAGTTTAATTATGACCCTCAAACGTCAACTGCCCAGCAGTCTAGAAGCTGAACAAGCTTTACTGTCCAGTATGATGGTTTATCCTAGTGCTGTAAGTACTGTTATTGAAATGGGACTTAAAGCTGAGGATTTTTTCGCGGAAGCCCATAAGCGTTTATTTCAAGTCATGATGTCTATGCAAGAAGAAGGCAAACCCATCGACTCTGTAAGTTTAATCTCAAGATGTAATGATCTTAAGGTGCTTACGGCTGTAGGCGGGGTCAATATGATCATGGAACTATCTGATACTTCCGTATCAGGAGCCAATACGAAGTACTATGTCGAATTGATCCAAAACAAAGCTTACCTAAGAAACTTGATCACTACTTCTCAGCTTATTACCGAAGAAGGTTTTAATGCGGAAGCAGACATCGATGAAGTCATGGATAGAGCTGAGAAACAGATCCTAAACGTAACTAGAACTCGTCGTACGAGTGAATTTAGAGATGCGAAAGAAGTTGTAGGTCATGTCTTAGAAAACATCCAGAAGATGAGTGAACAGCATTCCAATATTACGGGGACCTCATCAGGCTATCGTCGATTGGATCGTATCACCAATGGTTTTCAAAAAGGAGACCTTATCTTATTGGCGGCTCGTCCTTCTATGGGAAAGACAGCTTTTGCGTTGAACGTGGCTTTAAATGCAGCCCAGATCACTGATAAAGCAGTCGCATTATTCTCTTTAGAAATGCCTGCTGAACAGTTGATCACACGTATGCTTTCAGTTAAATCCAGAATCAATGGATCAGAACTAAGAACAGGTCAATTTAAATCCAATCAACAATGGAATGCCTTAAACGAAGCTGCAGCTGATCTAAAAAACACTAAGATCTATATCGATGATTCACCTTCAATAAGAGTCGCAGAAATATTCTCTAAATGTAGGAAGCTTCAAGCTGAGCATCCTTTAAGCTTGATCGTCATCGACTATATCCAATTGATCTCAGGTAGTGGAAAAGGATCCTCAGACAATCGTCAACAAGAAGTATCTGAGATCTCACGTGCTTTAAAAGCTTTAGCCAGAGAGCTAGAGACCCCAGTTATGGCGTTGTCTCAATTGTCTCGTATGGTTGAACAAAGAGCAGGAAATAAACCTCAACTATCAGATCTAAGAGAATCAGGATCATTGGAACAAGATGCGGACATCGTACTTTTCCTATATCGTGAATCTTACTATAAACGAGAAGAAGAAGAAAAGACGACAGAAGTTACAGAAGTCTTGATCTCTAAACATCGTAATGGGGCAACAGGAAGCATCAACTTGGCCTTTGAACGTAACATCAATGCCTTCTATAACATCTCTGAATCTGCCCAAGGTCAAGGTGAATAGATGAAGAAGGTACTTACTATCTCGTTTGCGCTTGTCATGAGTTTCTTATTGATGATCGCAGCGGATACTTTTGGTTCAGGCCAAAGCCTAATCACAAAGATCAATATAAAAGAGACCAGTCTCGTCGAACAGCCTGTTTTATCTGTCGATATTCAGCCTCATCTTATTCAAAAGGTCTACCATAAAAATCAACTGATTGGGGTTTTGACCAGTCAAGAAGACTTAGATGCTTTCCTACAAAGCGTGTATCTTGAAACCTATCAAACGGACTTCCCAGATACAAAGCTTGGTTTAGGGGAAGATATCTTTATCACCAAAGAAGAAAGTTATATCTTTTATGAGAATGCGGATACGCAGATCTTTGACTATCTCAAAGAAAACACCTTGTTTTCGGTTCAGGTCTTTAAGATCAAGTTCTCTAATGGAGCCATCATCTACGTTAAGAATACGAATGATTTTGAGACAGCCAAAGAACAGTTCCTATTAAACTTCATCTCTTTAGATGCGTATGAGCTTTTAAAGAAAAAACAAATGCCGGCAGAACTTACATCTTATGGGACCAGAGAAATCGGGATCAACGTCTTAGAAACAGCTGAGTATTCCGCAGCGATGGCTTCTGTCTCTGAGATCTTGAAGACAAAAGCTGAAATCATGTATTTCCTAAGTTATGGCTATACAGAAGCCTTAAAGACCTATACGGTCAAGACTTACGATACCGTTGAATATATTGCTTATCTATCTGGAATGACAGCCCAACAGCTCGTCAGCGTCAACAGTGAGATCTTACAATCAGAAAATCAGATCTTGGTTCCTGGGACCATTTTAAACGTAAGTTATTTCGATTCTCCTTTAAGCGTCGTCGTAACCAAAGAACGTTTCGCAAAAGAAATCGTTTATCCAGAAACCACACTATATGTGAAAGATGCGTCGATAAGAGAAGGTCTTTCTGTCATCAAGACCCATGATAAAGTAGGGTATAAGAATGTCAAGTATGTGGAAAAATACGTCAATGGGATCTTGATTGAAAGCAAAGAGAGCTCTTCTGTCATCACCAAGCAGCCTATTCGAGAAGTGGTCTTAGTAGGCACCAAGATCATACCTCATATTGGATCAGGGACCTTACGTTGGCCAATAGGTTATCCTCGTTATTTGACCTGTCAATTCCATTGTTACTACCTCAATGGACAATGGCATCAAGGTCTAGATATGAAGTATACCACCACAAATGCGGGCTCTATTTATGCTGCTGATCGTGGTCGTGTCATGGAAGTTGGTTATAATTCTTTGTCAGGTTATTATGTAAGAATCAATCACAACAATGGGATGATTACTTATTATGCCCATTTACGTTCTAGAAGTTGGGTCGTTGAAGGCATCGTCGTCAATAAAGGTGAAGTTATCGGAACCATTGGTCAGACCGGAAGCGCAACAGGACCTCACTTACACTTTGGGGTCATGGTCAATGGGGTTTGGATGAACCCTTGTAGATATTTGTACTGCTGATGAAATACACCGTTTTATGTAGTGGTTCAAGAGGCAACAGTACGCTCATAGAAACCAAAACAACGAAAGTTCTTTTAGATTGTGGTCATACAAAAAGGTATTTGACACAATCTCTCCATAATTGTGGCGTACACTATCATGAGATTGATGCGGTAGTGATTACCCATAACCACATCGATCATGTAAGTCAGTTGAAACTCTTTAAGGATCAACCTGTGTATGCGCCTCATCGATTAAAAGATAGGGAAGATACATCAGTCTTGGTACCTTATGAATGGATCACCATAGGTGATCTAGAGATCCTGCCTTTACCGATGTCTCATGACGCTGAAGAGACCTTTGGTTATGTCTTTAAACATCAGGAAGCTTCATTGGTGTATATTACGGATACAGGATATCTCAAAGAAGCGGATTTTTATTTATTAAGCAATGCAGATTATTATATCTTTGAAAGCAATCACGATGTGGAATTACTGATGCAAACACAACGGCCTTATCCTGTTAAATCTAGGATCTTATCCGATAGTGGGCACCTTAGTAATGAAGACAGTGCTGCTTATTTGGCTCAATTGGTAGGACTCAAAACGAAATCGATCCACTTGGCACACTTATCCAGTGAAGCCAATACAGAAAGACATGCCTTACAGACCTTAGTCGAGACCTTTGAAGCCCATCAGATCAAACTTAATCCAGACATCACTTTGGATTGTGCAAAACAGAACGAATCTGTCTCAGGAGGAACTTTATGAAGAAATATGCGACCTTGATTATTGGTGTCTTACTGATTTGGAACACAGTACTGACTTTTGAATACGTCGGAGTAAAGAATCTTTTAGATTCCTTAGAACTGACAGGAGAAGTCAAGATCATACGAGAAGTCGATACTGAATTTACGACCAATTTTACGAAGGTCGTATCAGATAACCTCGCTAAAGTCGTAGGAGTAGCCAATTACTATCAAACAGAGCTCGTCTCAACCGGTAGTGGTGCCATTTATCTTTCTCAAGATGGGAATGTCTACGTCATCACCAACAATCACGTCATCGATGGGGCAACCAAGGTAACGGTAACTTTTGTCAATGGGGAAGAAGTAGATGCGATCGTCGTAGGTTCTGATAAATTTACCGACTTGGCCTTATTAAAAGTCCCTGTTGATTTTACCGTAAAGACCTTTGATTTAGGAGACTCTTCGCTTGTTAAGGTAGGAGAAACTGTCTTAGCGATAGGGAGCCCTTTAGGTTTTGAATTCTCAGGATCAGTCACTATGGGTATCATCTCAGGAACTGATCGTATCGTTCCTGTCGATATCGATGGGGATGGGGAAGATGATTGGGATTCCATAGTACTTCAAACGGATGCGGCCATCAATCCAGGCAATTCAGGAGGGCCCCTTATCAATATGGCTGGGGAACTCATTGGGATCACCTCAATGAAGATCGCAGACAGTAGTGTAGAAGGCATGGGTTTTGCGATTCCTGTCAACGAGATCATACCTATCATTGAACAACTGATGGAAAATGGAAGAGTCATTCGTCCATTGTTGGGAGTATCCGCAGTCAGTATCGATACAATGCCTTCCGCTCAAAAGAGCTTCTATGGGATCCAATTGGATCTCGATAAAGGAATCATGATCACGGGTGTTCAAGCTGGATCACCTGCCGCTAAAGCAGGACTCAAAGCGAAAGATGTGATTACGATCTTCGATGGGACAACCGTAAGTACCTTTAAACAATTCAGAAGATTGCTTTATGGGAAAGCTGTAGGAGATACTGTTGAGATTACTTATGTCAGAGGCACAACGACCTATACGACGAGTGCCAAACTCGAATGATCAAACTGATCTGTGTTGGGAAACTAAAAGAAAAGGCTGTAGTAAGCCTCGTCGAAGATTATTCTCAACGCATTCAACCCTTTCATAAATTATCCATCATCGAACTTCCTGATGAGCCCAATACTGACAGTGAATCACTGAATCAAAAAGCCATCGATAAAGAATCCAAAGCGATCTTATCTAATATCAGTTCAGAAGATGGGGTCATCTTATTGGATCTAAAAGGAGAGCTTTTAAGTTCTGAGCAACTTGCTCAAACAATCCAAGCCAATTTCAATCGATCCGTCAAGCATGTGGTCTTTGTGATCGGAGGCTCATTAGGAGTCAACGATGAACTAAGATCAAGAGCTAACCTTATATGGAAGCTCTCTAATAATACCTTCCCTCATGGGCTTGTAAGGGTGCTTGTCTTAGAACAGATCTATCGTTGTTTTAAAATCAACTCTAATCAGACTTATCATAAATGACGCAAAGCGTCATTTTTATTTTATAATGAGGCTATGATACGAGAGATCTCTACTCATGTGTATGAAAGAAGAGCCCATCCTGAAGGCGTAGATTGGTATATCAATACCTTTTTGATTTGTCTAGATCAAGCCAATGTCTTCATCGATAGTGGATTAGGTACACAAGCCATCGAAGAATTTATACCTTATTGTGATCCTAAGAATCCTAATATCTTGATTTATACGCATGCTCATTTTGATCATGTGTGGGGTTCAAAAGGAACTCAATTCGCAAAGATCATCGCTTGTGAACCTTTTAATACCTTGCTTCAAGAAGACTTCGATCGATCTTACGCTTACTTTAAAGAAATCAAAGAAGGTGAAGTAAGCTGTGTCTATGCGGATACCTTGATCGAATATAAGACACAGATGGGTCCTTTAACGTTTTATCCTGCTTCAGGTCATACAAAAGATGGATTAATGATCCATTATCCTGAAGAAGGACTCTTGTTTATGGGGGATAATCTACCTGATCATGGGAAAGGAAAACTCCCTGAACTAGAAGACATTGAAGCCTATAAAAAAACAATCGAGCTCGCGATTAGTCTAGCATCTAAAACAGTGATTGGGAGCCATTGTGATGAACAGAGCTCAAAGGCCTTAGAATCAATCATGAAATCGCTTACATCACTTCACAGTGTTTAAAGTTTTCTGTTGTAAAGATAAGCATTATAAGATACAATTAAGCCAAGAGCAGGAGGAATTACGTTATGAAACAAATTACAGTGTTGGTTGTCGATCCAGTTGGATTGCATGCTCGCCCAGCCACCGTGGCTGTGAGTGCTGCGAGCCGCTTTAAATGTGACGTTAAGGTTGCCTTTAAAGGTCGTTCCGTGAATATGAAATCTATTATGGGCGTTATGTCATTAGGCATCCCGACTCAATCAGAAGTTACGATTTCATGTGAAGGCGATGACGAACAAGACGCCATCAAAACCATCGAAGACGTTCTCAGAACCCAAAAGGTCATTAAGTAAAAACTGAAACATAAAACAGAAGATGATCTCATCTTCTTTTTATTATGAGGCGCTATGAAAAACAAAATCAACCATTGGAAGAATTTTAAGGCTCTCGATCCTACATTAAAAGTTCTTTTAGAGAAAGCATCTGATGCAGAACTTCAAGATGCTTTTTATACGGACTTAGAGTTTGGGACTGCTGGTATGCGAGGTCTATTAGGTGTAGGTCCTAATCGACTCAACATCTATACCATACGTAAAGCGAATCTCGCTTTCGCAAGATATCTTTTACAATACCCTTTAGCTCAACTAAGAGGCGTTGCGATCGCTTATGATAATCGACACATGTCCAAAGAATTCGCACTAGAATCAGCGAAAGTTTTAGCTATGCATGGGATCAAGTCTTATGTGTTCTCATCCCTAAGACCTACGCCTGAGCTTTCATATGCGGTAAGATACCTTAACTGTGAAGGTGGTATCGTAGTCACTGCCTCGCATAATCCTAAAGAATACAACGGCTATAAGATCTATGATGATAAGGGCTGTCAATTGGTTCCTCATCTGATCGAACAAGTCATCAAAGAAATCAAAGCCATAGACGATGAACTATCCATAGTCGTTGAACTCAGTTCTAAACAACAAAAATTAATCCATATCATCGATAAAGAAGTCGATGAGCCTTATTTGGAAGCTGTCTTAGGATGTCAGCTTAGACCCAATCAAGATAAATCAAAAGCATCTTTGGTCTTTACCCCTCAACACGGTACAGCCAATGTCTTGGTTAGAGAAAGCTTAGCCAAAGCAGGATACTATGTGATCCCGCTTCTAAGCCAATGCGATCCTGATCCTGACTTCTCCAATACGAAATCTCCTAATCCAGAAGAAAAGATCGCTTATGAAGGTGCCATCGAATTGGCCAAACAAGTCAAAGCTGATGGAGTCTTAAGTACAGACCCTGATGCGGATCGTTTAGGCGTCGTCGTGCTTCATCAAGGAGAATATATCTTATTGACAGGCAATCAAACAGGATCCATCCTGATCGATTATCTTTTCTCTACGAGAAGAGAAATTGGTAATATGCCTGAAAATCCAGTGATGTTTAATACCGTGGTGACTTCTGATCTAGGTCAAAAGGTCGCTTCGTTCTATGGGGTAGAAACAGAGAAGACCCTCACAGGCTTTAAGTTTATTGGAGATAAGATCGCCCAATATGAAGTCAATCATCTTAAGAACTTCGTTTTCGGCTATGAAGAATCCTATGGATATCTCTTTGAGCCTTTCGTAAGAGACAAAGATGCGATACAGGCATGCTTACTATTAGCTGAAGCCATTACCTATCATAAGAACCACGGAAAGACCTTAGTCGATGTCTTAAATGGGCTCTATGAGAAGTTTGGGACCCATCATGAAGACCAAGTATCCTTAACTCTTAAAGGTGAAGAAGGCGCTGCACGTATCAAAACGATCCTTAATCACTTTAGAACTGAAAAGATCCATGACTTCGCTGGCTATAAGATCATCGCTAAAGAAGATTATTTCACATCTAAGAGAGAAGAAAATGGACAGAGCTCTGTCTTAGACTTCCCTCAATCAGACGTCATCAAATATTTCCTAGAAGATGGTTCATGGGTCGCCATACGACCATCAGGTACTGAACCTAAGTGTAAATTCTATTTCTGTATCGTTGCGAAAGATCAAGTCTCCGTTCAATCTAAATTCCAAGCCATCAAAGAGGCTTTGCAGAAGCACTATCAATAAAGGAGAAGCTCATGCGTCAAGAGATCATCAAACAGTTTCATGAAGGTCATTGTCTTGATGCCCACAAGGTTTATGGGGCACATTTAGAAAAGGAGAAAGACCAATTAGGCGTTCGTTTTAGTGTCTATGCACCTGAAGCCCAACGCATACTTGTATCTGGATCTTTCAACAATTGGGAAGGTATAGATCTTCATCGTGATCATGATGGGACTTGGTCTATTTTTGTCCCTGGTGTCACAGAATGGAGCCTGTATAAATACAAGCTTCAAAAGAAAGATGGATTCTGGATCGAAAAGAGTGACCCTTATGCGTTTTCATGTGAAGTAAGACCTAAGGTAGGCAACCTCGTTGTCGATCTAGGGGGTTTCAATTGGAACGATAAGACATGGATCTCTAAACGACGCAAACATTTTAATGAACCCATGAACATCTATGAACTTCATCTAGGTAGTTGGATGAAGCGAGATGGTTTATTTTGGATGAACTATGAAGAACTGGTTCATCATCTCATTCCTTACATCAAAGATATGGGCTATACCCACATCGAACTGATGCCTCTTATTGAGCATCCTTTTGATGGTAGCTGGGGCTATCAAGCCCATGGTTATTTCTCATTGACTTCACGTTATGGGACACCTAAACAGTTCATGCATTTGATCAATCAATGTCACATCAATAATATCGGGGTCATCTTAGATTTCGTCCCTGTTCATTTCGTCAAAGATGATTTCGGTTTAAGATATTTTGATGGATCAGCCCTTTATGAATATCAAAATGAAAAGGATGCGAATAGTCAATGGGATACACAGAACTTCGATCTATGGAAAGAAGAAGTAAGATCCTTCTTGATGTCTTCTGCTTCGTTTTGGATGGAGACCTATCATATCGATGGTTTACGTGTTGATGCGGTAAGTAACCTCATCTATTGGCACGGCAACAAGCAAAACGGATCCAATGATGGAGCTGTAGCTTTTATTCGTCGATTGAACTATTACCTCAATGTGCGCTATCCTGGTGTCACCATGATCGCGGAAGATTCCTCAGACTTTCCTAAGGTTACTCATCCTACGACCGATATGGGTCTTGGTTTTGACTATAAATGGGATATGGGTTGGATGAATGATACCTTGAAGTATTACGCATTAGATCCTATCTATAGACAATTCCATCATCATCAATTGACCTTCTCTATGGCTTATTTCTATTCAGAAAACTTTATCTTGCCTTTATCTCATGATGAAGTTGTCCATGGGAAAGGAACCATCATCAATAAGATGTGGGGTACTTATGAACAGAAGTTCTCTCAAGTAAGAAACCTCTATCTATATATGATGACCCATCCTGGAAAGAAATTGAACTTTATGGGCAATGAATTGGCCCAGTTTAAAGAATTCGATGAGAACACAGAACTTGATTGGTTCTTATTGGGATTTGACGCCCACAACAAGTTCCATCGCTATATACGAGATCTAAATCATGTCTATTTTTATCATACAGCCTTAAGTAATCAAGACTATGCGCATCCTGGATTCAAATGGATCGATGCGGATAATGCGAGCCAAAGTATTTATTCATTCTTAAGAGAAGATGAACATTCCACAGTCGTGGTCGTATTAAACATGACACCTAATGCCTTTGAACACTTCCGTTTAGGTGTTCCTCATGCGGGTCTTTATACAGAGATCATGAATACTGAGAAGGATATTTATAACGGAAACAACATGTGTAATTACTTCCCACTCAACTCAGAAGACTATCCTTCACATGGATATCCTCAGTCCATCAACATCAGAATTGCCCCATTTGCGGGGATCATGTTTGAGTACCGTCGATAAAACATTGAGCATTATGCAAGTTTTATGCTAAAATAAGCACGTGCTTTTTAAGGAGGTCTTGGATGTTTAAAGACAAATTTGAATTTAAGCGAGATTTTGCGCAAAGAGTTATTGAAAATTATGGTCGTTCAGTTTCAGAATCGCATCGTACTGAACGTTATATGGTTTTAGGTGAAATGGTTAGGGATTATGCTTCGATCCATTGGAAGAATACCAAGGAAGAAGTAGCCCAGTTAGAAGCAAAACAATTGGTTTATTTTTCGATGGAATTCTTAATCGGAAGATTACTAACCAATAACCTAATGAACTTAGGGATCTATGATGTGGTAAAAGATGGTCTAAAAGAACTCGACATCGATCTTAATCAACTAGAAGACATGGAATCTGATGCTGGTCTAGGTAATGGAGGTCTAGGACGCTTAGCGGCGTGCTTTATGGATTCCTTATCCTCGATGAGCTTACCAGGTCATGGGAACTGTATTCGATATGAATATGGACTTTTTAAACAAAAGATCGTTGATGGATACCAAGTCGAAGTTCCTGATCAATGGCTTCGTTTAGGCAATGTATGGGAAGTTCGTAAACCTAAACACTCTGTAGAAGTTAAATTCTGGGGAAGAATCGAAATGCAGAAAGGCGAAGGCGTGGAGATCATATTCAACCATGTCGATTATGAGTCTGTCTTAGCGGTTCCTTATGATATGCCTATCGTAGGAAGAGGTACTGATCAAACCAATACCTTAAGACTATGGTCAGCTGAGGCTTCTGATAATTTACCTACCGATAAGGATTTTAGACAATACATCAATGAACTCAGAGAGATCTGTCAAAACGTATATCCAGATGATTCTACTGAACATGGAAGATTCTTACGTTTAAAACAACAATACTTCTTTAGTAGTGCTGGGATCGCGTCTAACATCAAGGCTCATCTTAGAGTCTATCCTTCTTTAGACAATATGGCTGATAAGCTCGTATTCCAATTGAATGATACCCATCCTATCTTAGCTATTCCTGAACTGATGAGAGTCCTTATGGATGAACATCACTATACTTGGGATGAAGCTTGGCCAATCGTATCACGCATCTTCGCTTATACCAATCATACGGTCATGGCTGAAGCACTAGAAAAATGGCCTATCGATTATATCCAAAGACTATTACCTCGCATCTATATGATCATCGAAGAAATCAATCGAAGATTCTTAGAAGGCGTTAGACGTCAATATCCTCAACAGACAGATTTGATCAACAGAGTATCCATCATTCGTGATGGACAAGTCCAAATGGCTCATTTAGGGATCGTTTCGGCTTTCTCCGTCAATGGGGTTGCGAAGCTTCATACAGACATCTTGATCAAGGATCTCTTTAAAGATTTCTATTTATTATTTCCTGAGAAGTTCAACAATAAGACCAATGGGATAACCCATAGAAGATGGCTCGTCTATTCTAATCCTCAGTTGAAGGATCTCTTGGATGTGACAATAGGCTCAGATTATCTCTATGAACCTGAGACTTTACAACGTCTTATGGAACACATCGATAAACCTAAGATCCAAAAAGCTTTCTTAGAAGTCAAAGCCAAACGTAAAAAGATCTTAGCGGCCCATATCGAAAAAACGACTGGGATCAAAGTCGATACGAATTCTATCTTTGATGTCCAAGCGAAAAGACTACATGCCTATAAACGTCAATTGCTTAATGTGATGCATATCATTTACTTGATCCAAAAGATCAAGAAAGATCCTAGCTTTACGATGACTCCAAGAACCTTTATCTTTGCGGCGAAAGCAGCACCTGGCTATTATTTCGCGAAGAAGGTCATTAAGCTTATCCACAGCGTTGGAACGGTCGCTAATAACGATCCTATGATCTCCAAGTACATCAAAGTAGTATTCTTACCTAACTATAATGTCTCTACAGCGGAGATCTTAATGAATGCGGCAGATGTATCTGAACAGATCTCAACCGCAGGTAAAGAAGCCAGTGGTACAGGTAATATGAAGTTTATGATGAATGGAGCTTTGACCTTAGGTACTTTGGATGGAGCCAATGTGGAGATCCATGAACATGTAGGTCCTAAATATGATGTGATCTTTGGATTAAAAGTAGACGATATCGAAGCCCTTAAGTTAAAAGGCTACAATGTATGGGATAAATACAATGCGGATCCTGAATTAAAGGCCGTGGTAGATTCATTGATCGATGGTTCGTTTAGTGAAAGTCGTGATGAATTCAAGATCATCTATGATGAACTGATGTTTAGAAACGATGAATACTTCCTCTTGGCAGACTTTAGATCCTATGTGGATGCCCAAGAAGAAGTCCAACGTCGATACAACGATCAGACCTATTGGGCCAAGATGTGCTTGGTCAATATCGCTCAATCTGGATTCTTCTCATCAGATCGTACGATCAGACAATACGCAGAAGAGATCTGGCATATCAAATCTTTACAAAACTAACAGCTGAAAAGCTGTTTTTTATTGGAGTATAGATATAGCCTTCGCTTTACGAACAGAGCTTTATCGTGTAAAGTAATGTAATGACTTTACGAAATAAAAAAATCACGATCGGGATCTTATTGATCCTTCAGTTTATGGCCAGTGTTACAATGAGTATGGTTTTTTCGTTGGCGCCAAGTATTACCTCTTTTTATGATTTACCTTCATCGAATGCGACCTTCTTGAATCTAGGTTTCGTTGCGGCAGGGCTCTTATCACCCATCTTTGGATATCTTGCGGATAAAAGAGGAACCAAGTCGATCTTGATCGGTGGGACCTTTATCTTTGTCTTAGGTCATCTATTGGCGGCGTTTAGTTCAACGGTACTGATGTATTTTGGTGCTCGTTTCTTAGTAGGCTTAGGATACTTCGCCATATTAGGTCTTATCGTTTCTTACCTATCAAAATTCTTAGATCATAAACATATGGGCAATACTTCTGCTTTCTTAAAGTTATCTTTTGCGTTAGGTGTCTTTGTATCACCACTATTGGCCACATCTATCGTAGAAGCGACCAGTTTTCAGTTTCTATATCTTTGTCTATTTGGATTAAGTGTTGTTTTATGGTTGGCCTTGTTTATGATCCCTCAGGTAAGTTCATCTCATCAAGATCATCTTACGCTTATCGATCTCAAGCTCTTATTAAAAGACAAGACCGTAAGAAGGTTCTTAGGAGTAAGCTTAGCAACAGGTTTACCTGGTGTTGTCTTCTTTAACTTTCTCAGTGTATTTTTAAGTGAGAAAGGTTATCCTCAGATAGAGATCTCATCGATCTATTCGATGATCGGTTTAGGATCGATTGCCTCTGCTTTTGTGATCTTCTTTCTGAATAAACGATTTGGGATGACCAAGCTCTTTCAGGGAGGCTTATACGTTGCTTTAGTGGGTCTAATCCCAATGGTGAGTCTTAATCCTTTGATCATCATTCCGGTGTCTGTGGTCTTCTCTTTAGGCTATGATACGATCGTAGGTTTGATCAATCCTATCTTAGCTGTACGTTATAGTAGACAAAGTGGAACAGTGATCATGCTGATGAGTTTAACAGGGGCTGTATATGGCTTATTGGTGAATGGATTTGGACCTTTATTCTATCAAAGCTTTGGATTTCTAGGGATGATACTACTATGTCTTTTTGGGACAATAGCGGGGACTCTCTTCTTGCATAGCACATTAAAAGAGGTATAATTTAACCGTGAGAAAAAGTGTAAAATACGAAGCCCATTTAGATGATTATGGGTTGATCACCATCTATTTATCTCGTCAGTTCTATAATGGGAAATCTGACGTTTTTTACTTAAAGAAACCAGATGGTTCTGTAAGTAAGTGTCCCATCTTAAATTATGAGCTTTCTCAAGGAGATTATAATAAATACATCATCCAAACCAACGAAGTCATTGAGATAGGCCAAGCTTATGAAGTCACCGAGGAACACGGTTTAAAGGTCCCTCTTCAATATTCATTGATTACGAAGACTGCTCGTTTCGATCAAGAATTCTACTATGATGGGGATGATCTAGGAGTCCATCCTAGTAATGATGGGACAGACTTTACCTTATGGGCGCCTACTGCGACTAGAGTTATATTAGAGTTGATGGATACACCTAAAAAGAGCTTTGAGATGAAGCGTACTGATAAAGGTGTCTTTCGTTTTAACGTAAGAGGCAATCTTCATGGACGTCAGTATCTTTATCATGTCTTAGTCAATGGGAATTGGAATACATCCAGTGATCCTATTGCGAGAAGTGCAACTTCCAACAATACTGCTTCCGTCGTCATCGATTATAACTTGGTCGATGTGGAAAGATTCGCTCATCGTTTACCACCCTTTTCTCATCCAACAGATGCGGTCATCTATGAGCTCAGTGTAAGAGATTTTACGGCCCAAGTTGAATCAGGAGTTAAGTCTCGTAGTCAGTATCTAGGTTTGACTGAACTTAATACGAAGACACCTTCTGGGACGATCACAGGCTTAAGCCATATCGTTGACTTAGGTGTTACCCATGTCCAAATCATGCCTATGTATGATTTCTCTACTGTCGATGAAGACAATCCTTCGCTTTTCTATAACTGGGGCTATGATCCTCTTCAATACAATGTCCCTGAAGGAAGCTTCGTAAGCGATCCTAAGGATCCATTAAAACGCGTATTAGAAGCGAGACAAATGGTCCAAGCTTTTCATAAACAAGGCATAAGAGTCATCATGGATGTCGTGTATAACCATGTCTATGAGATGGAATCCAATGCGTTTGAGAAAGTAGTACCTTATTATTACTTTAGAAGATCTTCTTCTGGGGCTTTATCCAATGGCTCTTTCTGTAATAACGATGTAGATTCTAATCGATTGATGGTACGTAAGTTTATTCTAGATAGCGTTAAATGTTGGATGGAAGCCTATGATGTGGATGGGTTCCGTTTTGATCTAATGGGTGTCTTGGATGTAGATACGATGAATGCAGTAGAAGCTCAATGTAAGGCCTTAAAACCTGATTCTATCGTTTATGGGGAAGGCTGGAATATGCCGACCATATTACCTGAAGAGATGAAAGCCAATATGGGCAATCAATCTAAGATGCCTCATATTGCCCACTTCAACGATTTCTTTAGAGAACACGTTAAAGGAAGAACCTCACCTGATGAGATCACCATGAAGGGCTATGCCTCTGGAGATGCTTCTTTTATCGATGCGATGAAAGGTGCCATGGTAGGCAATTGTATCCCAGGTTTAGTGAAGATCTTTGATCAACCTACCCAAAGCGTCAATTATGTCGAATGTCATGATAACCATACCTCATGGGATAAATTAAAAGAGTGCTGTAAAGAAGATTCCCGGGAAATAAGGATCAAGAAACAGAAACTGATGATCGGTTCTGTGCTCTTAGCTCAAGGGATACCTTTCCTACATTCAGGTCAAGAATTCTGTAGGACCAAGAATGGTCAACATAACTCTTATCGCAGTTCAGATGCGATCAATCAAGTCGATTGGTTAAGAAAAGAACGTCATATGGAAGTCTATCAGTTTACCAAAGATATGATTGCCTTACGTAAACGTTTACCTATCTTTAGATTGACCAGTTCTACCATGATCCAAAACAGAGTCTCTTTTAGAAACTTCGATGGGATGTTGGTGATCCATTATACCTGTGAAAGAAAAAATCCATATCATGAGCTATGGATCTATATTAATCCTACTAATCAGATCTATTATGAACACTTCGATGATTTCGTAGAAATCTTAGCCAATGAGGCAGGTCTACTAGAATCCGTCAAAGCTCAAAACGTAACGATCAATCCTTATACCTTGGTAGTCTTTGCGAAGAAGTAATTATTCGTTATAAGGTATCGCATGAACGAATAAACGCCCATTGGTGACCGCTAAGGTACAGGTCACTAAGGTCAAGACTTGAGTCGCTTTAGAAGTATCTACGCCCGTCTTATAGAGGGCTTTTTTTGTATAACTGGCGATAAGGGACTGAACGTCAGCTTCATAAGGCAAACTTAAGGAAGTAGTTTCCGCATTTACAGAATGAACTGAGAAGATGATGTATTTCTTTAGACCTTCTGATGTATAGATCTCGATGATCTTATTGGCGGAGTAGTTACTCTTGGTTCTTAAGGTATCCAAATAACTAAACATCGACTTGTTTTTCATATGATGACCATAGATAACCAAGTGAGGTTCTAAGAAGAGTTGCGTATTACGATAATCAACGAAGATCGTCCCATACATATTGTAGGACTTATAAAATCCATGGTTAAGGTAATAGGAATTATTTGGCGCAGCGACGACAGGATGATCGATCTTAAGACCAGGTAAATAGATCCAACCGATGTAGTCCTCATTGGTGGCTTTAAGTTTATTGTAGAATTCGATAGAACCCATGATGTCTTCAGGTTTGACTTCTTCTGGTAAAGTGCCAGTGGTATCGATGATTTCTTCACTTACGGTTTCTTTGATGTCTTCAAGGTTAGTGTTTTCTTGTTGATGATTCATCGTACTATAAGCATCTTGAGCAAACAAAAACAAAGCCCATACTAAAAATAAGATGGAGATCGCACGTAAGGTTATTCTGATTTTATCGTTGGTAATCATTGTTTATCCGATCTGTATCAACTTGATATCATATGCACTACATATAGAGCTACTCATTTCAGTATACAGTATGTTTCCTTTAATTGGGCATTCACATGGTTTTGAACTAGGATTGATGATCAAGACAAGGTCATTTCTTTTGATCATCAATAAGCTCTCATGAAAGATCCATTCCCAAGATCCTTCATTGGCTAAAGCAGAATAAGTCTTTCTTAAATGAAGGAAAGTCTTTATGAATCGATAAAGCTCATGGTTAACAGGATCAGGATCAAACTGCATCAGTCTTCTACAATCAGGATCTTGACCACCTTCAAGCGCGATCTCAGTTCCATAATAGATACAAGGAGATCCTTCTGAACATAAAAGCAAGGCCAACATCTGTTTAACCAAAGCGATGTTTCCATCAGCTTGGGTCAATAAACGAGCGGTATCATGAGAATCATAGAGATTGAATTGATACTTTAGGACAAGCTGAGGATATCTGTTTCTAAAGTCATCGACCTTCTCTCTGAAATTCTCTAGAGACATCGATTTATGAATGAAGTAATCCATAATGATACGGGTATAGAAATAGTTCATGACCGCATCGAATTGGTCGCCAAGTAACCAAGGATTAGAATCATGCCAAACCTCTCCTAAGATATAGACCTCTTTGATGCTTCTTACTGAGGTCCTAAACGCTCTCCAAAACTGAGGTGATATCTCATTGGCGACATCAAGTCGCCAACCATCGATGTCTGCTTCTTTGATCCAATATTGTCCTACTGAACAGAAATAGTCGATGACTTCAGGATTAGTAGTATTTAACTTAGGCATATTCTTAGCGAAAGAGAAGGTCTCATAACCTTTCTCGTTGAAGTAGAACCATTTTCTATAAGGACTTTTAAGATCGTCTTTAGCTAAGTTCCATGCCTCAAAATGAAGCCCAGCATGATTGAACACGGCATCCAACATGATTTTAATCCCTAACTCATGGGCTTTCTTTACCAATACCTTGAGATCTTCTAAAGATCCAAATTCAGGATCGATCTTAAAGTAATTCGTGGTGTCATATTTATGGGTCGTTGGAGATTCGAATATTGGCGTTAGATAAAGACCACTTATACCTAATTCAGAAAGATAAGGTAACTTATCGATGATGCCTAAAAGATTACCACCATAATGGGTCGCATTGGTGACTGGACCTAAAGGCCAATGTTTCTTAGAAGGGATCGCATTATAGCGATCAGGAAAGATTTGATACCATACTGTATCTTTTACCCAAGAAGGGGCAGTATAGATGGGTTGATCATGAAGGTAAGGGTAAAAGAAATAATTGAAGTTATCGACTTCATCTTGAGGACCTAAGATAGATCGTTCCCCAAATATTACAGTCTCACTATCATCACTTATGGTGAAGTTATATTTTAAACGACCCTGAGGAGGAGTGATGATGAGGGTCCAATAGAGATGATGTTCACCATGGCCACTACAGATCATAGGTTCGATATGACCTGCCCAGCCCCATTCTCCCTTAACTATATGACCTTGATGAGGATCCCCATAAGTTAAAGAAACATGGGTGATGTCTTTGCCTGTTCTAAGCTTGATTTGTATCTGAGTTTTCGAAACAGGGAAACACCAAGGAGAAGATATGGAATGGGTAAACGCAGCTTTGTTCATAAGATACCTCAGTGATATTGTAAACGCTACTAAAAAAATGTCAATTTTAGATAAAAGAACTGACTTGTAAACGCTTACTATTTCGCTTGAACTTTTAAATGAAAAAAGTCATAATAGAGTTTAATAGGAGGGTGTATGAAGAAAAGAACGATAATAGACCGAATCAAAACGTCATTCGCAAACATCAAAGCCAATCCAGATGCCTTTAAGTCTGGTTTGCTTTCTGTGCTTGTTCCTGGACTGGGTCAGTTTAGAAACAAACAAAAAATCAAAGCAGCTGTCTTCTTTGGGGTATTCATTTTGTTTATCTTAATAGAATTTGCGACAGGTGGATATATTTATCTCTTCTCAGAGTTACAAACTTATCCAGGGGATCCATTGTATATCATTCGAGATTATGGGGGCATATTCTCACGTGGTCTATGGGGCTTGATTACCTTAGGCAAAGTCACCGCTCAAACCATGTATCGTGGTAATTTGGTGTCTGCTTATAATAAAGTCATCCCTTGGCTATCAGCGGATAACTCCGTTACTCTATTGGGCAATGGGTTGATCGCTTTGGTTCTGTTCTCCTTGTATGTTGGGGTATGGATCACAAGTGTTCGTGATGCCTTTACATCTAAAATTGCTATTCTCAAGTCTGGTAAGGTCGAAACAGGGAAACAATACATCAAACGTATTTGGGTCGAAATGTTTCCGTTCATCATCTTACTACCGACTTTGGTTATGGTATTGTTCTTTATCGTTATCCCATTCTTATTCTCATTCCTATTGGCTTTCACCAACTATACCAATGCGGTTAAAGTACCTCTAGATTTAATCAAATGGAAAGGTTTTGCGACCTTTACGAAGATTGCCAGTGATGCTGGTTGGGTAAAGATTTTCTTGTCTGTCATCGCGTGGACCTTCCTTTATGCGATCATGGCGAGCTTTACCTGCTACGTTATGGGTATGATCAATGCCTTGGTCATTGAATCACGTTATGTCAAAGCTAAAAAGTTTTGGAGAACTTTACTGATTGTTCCTTGGGCTATCCCATCGATGATCAGTTTGATGGTGTTTAGAAATGTCTTTGATCTCAATGGCTTAGCCAATCAATTGTTGGTGGCTTTAAAGATCATGGGTCCTGTTTCTAATTTCCTTCATGCAGTTGGTTTACAAGGTGTGGTAGGGGATCCTATCTATTGGTTCATTATTCCTGAAAACGGAAACTTAGCCAAAGCAGTCATCTTGTTGGTCAATCTATGGTTAGGGGCTCCTTACTTTATGATGTTGATCACTGGGGTATTAACTACCTTACCTAAGGATCTCTATGAAGCAGCGGCCATCGATGGTGCTTCAGCGTGGCAGAGCTTTAGAAGAATCACCTTGCCTTTGATCATAAGGGCGACACTACCTGCCATCGTTATGACCTTTACTTTTAACTTCAATAACTTTGGGGCCATTTACTTCTTGACTGGAGGAGGACCTGGTTGGCCAACAGCACAGATTCCTACTTCTATGTATGTGAGTGGAGGGGTTCCTGGTCAAACAGACATCCTTATTTCATGGATCTATAAATTATCCTTTAATAACAATGCCCAGCTTTATAACATCGCTGCGGTGTATTCTATCCTCATCTTCCTGTTCATCGGATTCATCTCAGTTTATAATTTGTCCAAATCTAAAGGACTATGGGAGGACGATTAATGCGTATACTTAAAAAAGTGCTCGCTACGCTGGTGGCCTATTTATGGTTGATTAGCGCAGTGACTGTGGTCTTGGTTCCAATCGCATGGATGATCGTTGCTGCTTTCTCAAAAGGTATCCTACTTACAGGGGTCCCTCTTATCCCAGATCCATCAAAATTCTCTTTAGAACACTTTGAATATTTGTTTACCTATATGTCGACTTCTTCTCAAACGATGGCAGATTATCCTGGGGCATTCTTAAGAACCCTTTCGATCGCTGTCGTCAATACGATCGGGGTTGTCTTCTTTGGGGTCATTACAGGCTTCGTCTTTGCCCGTTTGAATTTTATCGGAAAGAAGAAACTGCTATTGACGATGATGGTTCTTCAGATGTTCCCTTCGTTTATGGGAATGATTGCCTTGTTTTTGATCTTTAGACAATTTGGATGGTTGAATCAACCTATGTATCTTGCTTTGATCTATACAGCAGGATCTATTCCATACAACACCTTCTTAGTAAGAGGCTTCATGAGAAATATTCCTAAGTCTTTAGATGAAGCTGCGGCCATAGATGGGGCCAGTAATCTCCAGATCCTTCGTAAGATCTTATTCCCATTGATTGTGCCCATCATTGGTTTCATCGCTGTAAGTGCCTTTATGGCCCCGTGGTTGGACTTTATGCTCCAAAACGTAATGTTACCAGCGAGAGATCAAATGACGGTTGCTGTGTGGTTGTATCGTACGACAGACCCATTCAATACGATGTTCTATAATCCTCTGACCTTTATGGCTGGAGCGCTCTTGATTGCGATCCCAGTTATGATCGTACAGTTCTTTATGCAGAAGTATATGGTATATGGTTTAACATCAGGAGCAGAAAAAGGCTAAAATGACTCAATGGATAACGACTTTATACAGTCAACAGAAATTAATCGACTATAAAAAAACAGGGGTTCTTGTGCTTATCCCCCTTTTTTTTCTTATTAACTTTTTAGTATGCATCCCGTATTTCGTAGGATATTTCAGTTTAAGCATCGAAGGTCTCTTCGAAAACAACACAGGACTAAAACCTGCACTATTAGAAGTATTTGAGAAAGGCGAGTGTGAACTCGATCTTTCTGTGACCTGCGATAATTCAAATACGACATGGACAAGCAATGGATATACGATCTATCTTATGCCAAGTTCACACAGTGAATTCAAAGCCAAAGAGATCGTTGTCTTAGCTGATCGAGTAATCATCACCAACGCTCAATCAGTGATCATGGTCAGTGGATCGTATGAGAACATAGGATCTACCAGCTTTAGTGATCTACATACTCAAATGGTTAAAGATCCAGAAGTCCTCAACATCATCGTCAAAGACATCGTCTTAAGTGAGCTCTCTGCGAATATGATGAGACAGTATCTTCTACTCTTCTTTCAAAACCTCATCTATGTCTTGGTTCTAAGTGCTGCCTTGTATATTGGATTTGGATGGAAGTCGAAAAAGAATCTAGGTTTTATGGAGAGTGTTTCGATGAATGTCCAAATGATGTTTTCTCCGGCCTTGTTGAGTGCCTTCGTTGGGATGTTCAATCCAGGGATGGCAGTCGTCGTTTTCCCGATAATACTGACAATGCGCTTCCTTTTATTGTATAGATCCTTCATTAGAATCAAGCAATAAAATCGATTTCGGTCAAAAGGTCGATAAAAAGAGCATAAAATTAGTAAAAAGTTTGAGTGTAATCGTTTACATTGTGAAAGTTATGTGATAAATTGAATATGCTCCATTAGGAGACAATTTAGGAGGAAAAATGAAGAAACTATTAAGTTTTGCATTGCTCTCCGCCATGATCATCGGTTCATTGACCGCTTGTGGCCGTACATTGAAAACATGTAAGGTTGCTGATTTGGACGGAACCATCGCTTGCTACGACGAAAAACTAGAACAATACGCCGTTGAAGCTGATGCCGCATTAATTGTTAGCGTTGATAACAATGAATGGGGAGCCGCTATCGTTGCGATGTGGGATGCTGCGCATCCTGAAGCTGTTGGTGCTGTAACTTTCGTTAATGACGGAAGCCAAGGTTCTACAGACCGTTTAGCTACCCAATTGGGCGAATATCCTGACGTGTTTATGGCTATTGATGGTGAAGTTACCAGAAATGCTCAACACTTATTGGCTTTTGACAAAGTACTAGCTGACCTCGTAATGGCCAACTCCGTAGAAACCTACTACAATACTGGTAATACGGGTGAAGTTACCGTTTATGCTCCAATGCTGTATGATGGAATGGCATTCGTTTGGAATAAGACAATGTTGGAAACTTTAGGTCTTAGCACTGCTGATGCCGACAAAGACAACTTGCCTGATGCTTTCGATACTTGGGAAGAAATCTTCGCCTTGTCCGCTTCTTGGAATACTGGCGATCGTCCTGTTTATAAAGGAAACCCAATTAAAGTCGTATTCCCATTGACCTTGAATAATCAATGGTCCGATTACCACCACTTGTCATCTGCTGGTTGGGAATTGTTCAAAGATGGTCCATTAGAACCTGGTTATGATTCACCTGAATTCAAAGCTGGCTTCCAATTTACAGAAGACGCTAAAGCTGCTTTCATTTCTGTAGACATCGCTGAAGATGGAACAGAAACATTAACTGCTGGTGCTGGTATGGGTTGGAATTGGGACGGCGTTATCAATAGTGAAACCGCTCCATTCGGCTTATTAGGAACATGGATGAATTTGGCTGGCGCTGAAACAAGCACAGGTTCAGATTTCATCGTTTCCGCTTTGCCTACATATAAAGGCGAACACCAAGCTACTTTCGTTAAAACGAAAGGTATCGCTATCAATGCTTACACAGAATTCCAAAGTGCTGCTCATGAATTGGCCAGATTGATCTATTCTCAAGATGGATTCCAAGGCATGGTCGACAACACTGCTTACCCACCATCACTCGCTGAAGGATCCGCTTTGGTTCCTACACTTACAGCTGGTGGAGTCCAAGAACAAATGATGAAGGGCTTCTTATATAGTGCTTCCGAATATACCGGAACATTGCCGCTCAACAAAAATCAGACTGCCATGGGCGCTGCTTATTACCAATCCTTCTTGAATGACTGCCAGATCGCTATCTGGGACGGAACCAAGACGATTGACCAAGCTATCGCTGATTTGGTTACAGTATCTGATGCTGCACTTGCTGCTGCTAACGTAGCTCCGTAAGTCGCTTAGACAAAACAATTTAAGTGAGCGTCGCAAGACGCTCACTTTTATTAAGAGAGGAACAATATGGATAAAACATGGTGGAAGAATTCAGTAGGTTATCAGATCTATCCTAGATCTTTCTATGATAGTAATAATGATGGGGTAGGAGATCTAATAGGCATCATATCTAAACTAGACTACATCAAAGATCTAGGGATCAATCTTATCTGGATAGGGCCCTTTTATAAATCACCTATGGATGATAATGGCTATGATGTCAGTGACTTTTATGATGTAGATCCTTTATTTGGATCTCTACAAGATGCTAAAGATCTGATCAAAGAAGCCCATAAAAGAGGCATCAAGATCATACTAGACCTCGTTTTAAACCATACTTCCGATGAACATCCTTGGTTCATCGAATCAAGATCCTCCTTATCTAATCCCAAAAGGGATTACTATATTTGGCAAGATGGGAAGAAAGACTCTCATGGGCATCTTCAAGCGCCTACCAATTGGGGTAGCTTCTTTGAAGGTTCTGCGTGGAATCATGACCCTATCACCAATCAATACTATATGAAGATCTTCTCTGATAAGATGCCTGATCTAAACTGGAATTCTCCTGCTTTAAGAGAAGAGATGTTTAAGATGGCCTCATGGTGGCTTGATCAAGGGATCGATGGATTTAGAGTCGATGCGATCGCTCACTTAGCACGAGAGCTTTCTTTTACCGATTCAACGATGCCTTTAAATGCCCATCATGTAGCTCCTGATTGGGGTAAGTTCTCTAATCGACCAGAGCTCTTTGATTACTTAAAAGAATTCAATGAGAAAGTCTTAAGTAAATATGACTGTATGACCGTAGGCGAGGTCGGAGGCGGGGCTTCTGTCGAGGCTGGGGTAAAATATGCAGGCTATGATGCCCACATCTTTAATATGGTCTTTAACTTCGATACCTGTTGGAAAAACAATATCTTTGGGAATGATAATCTAAAAGATGAAGATATAAGAATCAACGTCTTAGATATGAAGCGTACCTTTAATCTATGGATACAAGGGATGAAAGGTAAAGGATGGATACCTCATTATTGGTTGAACCATGATCATCCTAGAGTCATGAGTCAATACGGAGATCCTCTTCACTTTCATCGAGAATCAGGAACCTTATTAGGAACGATACTTTTAACTTTACCAGGGACTCCTTTCATCTATAATGGAGAAGAGATCGGGATGACCAATGTGGATTATACCTCCATCGATGATTTCACCGATGTCTGGGTCAAGAATTACGCTAAACAAGCTAAGACTCATCTTTCAGAAGAACAGATCTTGTCTCATTTAAGAAGAACCTCTAGAAACAATGCGAGAACACCTATGCAGTGGAATGATCAAGCCTATGCAGGCTTCTCAACGCATGTTCCTCATCAGAAAAACGTAGGTAATTATGCCTTGATCAACGTAGAGAAACAGTTGACTGAAAAGGATTCTATTCTAAACACTTATCGTACCTTGATTAGAATTCGTAAAGACAGTAAATATTCAGAGACCTTAATCTATGGGGACTTTAAACTGATCCATCCTAAGGACGAGAATGTCTTCGCTTATCATAGAAAAACAGCTAACCAACATTTGATGGTCGTCTGTAACTTTAGTAAAGAGCCTCATGACTTTACAGTTCCGACTCAGTATAGACATGTGATTTTCAACAACTATCAAAATGCTCATATCAGAAAGGTGCTTCATCTAAAACCTTATGAAGCCATGATCGTGGAGGTCTAAATGAAAAAATTTGGTCTTGTCTTATTGCTTCTTCTAAGTGCTTGTACACCTAAAGTTGAGCCTGTGACGCGTAAGACAGTCGATGAATTAGAGGTCCTATTAAAAGACGCCAATGCTGATACTTTTACCCAATCAGTATCTACAGCCTATAGTTTATTCCCTATAGCTTTTGCGGATTCTAATGGAGACAACAAAGGGGATCTACAAGGCATCATCAGTAAATTAGATTATCTTAATGATAATGATCCTTCGACGACCACTGATCTAGGAATAGATGCGGTATGGATGAATCCTATCTATCCATCAGATACCTATCATAAATACGACATCAACGATTATAAAGCCATCGATAAAGATTTCGGGACGATGGATGATTTTAAGATGCTATTAAGTGAAGCTCATAAACGTGGTATTAAGATCATCTTAGATATGGTCTTCAATCATAGCTCAGATACCAATCCTTGGTTTATGAAGGGTATCGCTGGGAAGTCACCTTACGATGAATACTATATGATCAAGACAAAGATCAAGATGAGTGATTATCCAGGGAATACTGGATGGTATGGGAAGAATTCTAGAATGTATTTCGCTGGATTCTGGAATGAAATGCCTGATCTTAACGCAGAAAGCGAACTCTTAAGAACTGAATTAAAAGGAGTCTTGGATTTCTGGATGGATCTAGGTGTAGATGGATTCCGCTTCGATGCGGTAACTCAAGTCTATGCGATGAATGAATACCCTACTGGAACACCAATCCTTGCCTTAAGTAAGCAATTCTGGATGGAGATGAAACAATACATCGAAACTAAGAATAAAGACGTATATACCGTAGGAGAGGCTTGGGTAGGAGCTAATTTAGCTTCATCTTATGCCCCAGGTTTTGATTCTCTTTTCAACTTTGATTTGGCTTTAGGAATCGTTACTGTCGTTAAGAATGGAAGTTCATCCAATCTAATGGATAACTATCTTAATGGACAAAATGTATTTAAATCAAAGACTGACAATTATGTCGATGCGATCTTCTTAACCAATCATGATCAAAACAGGATCATGAGCGAAGTATCAGGAGATACAGATAAAGCCAAACTCGCTGCCAATATCTTATTTACTTTACCTGGGATTCCTTTTGTCTATTACGGTGAAGAATTAGGTATGGCTGGGATGAAACCAGATGAACATATACGTGAACCTTTCGTATGGAATAAGACCACAACCCCACCTATGGCAGATTGGGTCATCAATCAACACAACAAGTCTACCCCAACCTATGAGCAACAAGTCACTGATCCTGATTCGATGTTTCAAGTGTATCGTAGATTGATCGAGTTGAGAAAAACCAGTGAGGTCCTTCGTTTTGGGGATATCGAGAAGATCAATTCGTCTTATCAATTCTTAGCGTATTCTAGATCCTATAATGGGAAGACTTGGATCGTACTTCATAATGTCTCTGGTTTATCTCAAGTCTTTACCTTATCATCTACTGGAACCATCATCTATACCCATATGGAAGTTAGTGTGGATGGTAATCAAGCAACCTTAAGTCCAAGATCTACATTGATTCTTGAGGTCAACTAAGTGCTTAGTATTTATCTATCAACAGAAGAAACTCATCGTGAACAAGACATCCAAGCTTTTTGTTTAAGCTATGGAAGCGATTTTACTTGGTTAGATCAAAGAACAGCGAAGTTCATCATCAGTAAAGCCCACGCCATTCAACTAAGAGTCCTATATGAGCCTCTACGAGATGATCTAGGTATAAAGATGACCATGGTTATCGGTTTCGATAATGAAGCTTTGATGAGGCTGGCTTTAGCAAATGCGAGTGAGAATCATTCAGGTAAGATCATTGATCTAGGAGATGTCTTATTACTAGATACCTTAAAAGGAGATCATCGATTGATCCTTAGTCTAGATCAGCTTTTATCGAAGGTCTCTAAAGAAGTCTTAGAGACAGCTCGTATGTATCTACTTACTGGAGGAAACTCTGTCTTATCAGCGAGTCTACTCTACGTTCATCGTAATACCTTCTCTTATCGATTGGCTAAGTTTATCGATCAAACAGGATTAGATCTAAGAGAAAGCAACTTAGCTGACTTCCTACAGACTTATTTCACAATAAAATCATCTATTTTAGGTTAATTGTGCATACTGCACAAATCAAATCAATATCCAGGGTGTAAAATAAAAACGAGGTAAACCTAAACTATGGCAACACTACAATTAAAAGGCATCAACAAAATCTACGACAATAATGTCCAAGCCGTCTTCGATTTCAATCTTGACATCAAAGACAAAGAATTCATCGTCTTGGTCGGTCCTTCAGGCTGTGGTAAATCCACGACTTTAAGAATGATCGCCGGTCTAGAAGAAATCTCATCAGGTGAATTGTTCATCAACGATAAGTTTTCTAATTTGACCGCTCCTAAAGACAGAGACATCGCGATGGTATTCCAATCCTACGCTTTGTATCCACACATGACTGTTTATGAAAACATGGCTTTCGGTCTTCGTTTAAAGAAACTTCCTAAACATGAGATCGACGAACGCGTTAAAGAAGCTGCACGTATTCTAGAAATCGAAAACTTCTTGGATCGTAAACCTAAAGCGTTGTCTGGTGGACAACGTCAACGTGTTGCCTTGGGAAGAGCCATCGTACGTAACGCACAAGTATTCTTGATGGATGAACCTTTGTCCAATCTAGATGCTAAACTACGTGTTCAAATGAGATCTGAAATCATTAAACTTCATGAACGTCTGAATGCTACAACCATCTATGTAACCCATGATCAAACTGAAGCCATGACTATGGCAACCAGAATCGTCGTTATGAAAGACGGTTATATCCAGCAGATCGGCACACCAAAACAAATCTATAATCATCCAAACAATATGTTCGTTGCGAACTTCATTGGTGCTCCTGCGATGAACTTCATCTCTGGAAAATACGCCAAAGGCCGTTTCGAAGTCGATAATAAATCATTTATGGTTCCTAAGATGTTCCACGAAGCCCTTAAGAATGAAGAAGGAAAAGAACTCGTATTGGGTATCCGTCCTGAAGACATCCATTATGAAGGCATCGTCGCAGAAACATTCCCAGATACACCATTTGATTTCAACATTGAAGTCTCTGAACTCTTGGGTCATGAATTTATCCTTCATGGACGTTTCGGTGATCAACCTATCTTAGCGAAAGTATCCGCTAGAGTTGACGTTCACGCGCATGACACCATTAAATTGGCCATGGATGTAACGAAACTACACTTCTTCGATAAAGAAACAACCAAAGCCATTATCTAAACCCTAACCCGAGAATTCTCGGGTTTTTTAAGGAGAAAAATGAACACTTACCGTAATCAATTCATCTATCAGGTCTTCGTAAGAAACTATTCTGAAGAAGGAACTTTTAAGGCCCTCATCAAGGATCTTGATCGTATCCAAGACTTAGGGACAGATATCCTATATCTTTTACCCATTCATCCGATTGGGATCAAAGAAAGAAAAGGGGTCTATGGATCACCTTATGCGATCAGAGACTACAAAGGTATCTCAGAAGATCTAGGTACCTTAGAAGACTTCAAGAAACTCGTAAAAGAAACTCATAGTAGAGGTATGAGATTGATGTTGGATGTGGTCTATCATCACACTACACCTGATCATCCTTGGGTCAAGGAACATCCTGAATTCTATCATTGGAAAGATGGACATCTCACCAATAAGATTGGGGATTGGACAGACATCGCTGATTTCGAATTCGATAATAATCCGAAGTTAATTGAATTATTGACCGAAGCTTTGTTGTATTGGGTCGATTTAGGTGTAGATGGATTTAGATTCGATGTTGCCCCTATGATCCCGGAAGCTTTTTATCAATTTGCATTCCCAAAACTTAAACAAGCAAATCCACAGCTAACATTCTTAGCGGAAAGCGTAGATTCTTGGTTCTTAAGTTTCTTACGTTATGAAGGCTATACTTGTTTAAGCGATTCTGAAGTATATAAGTACTTCGACTTAGAATATGATTATGACAATCAAGAAAAATTCTTAGGTTATCTCAAAGGTGAACATCCTTTAGAAGATCTTAGAAATCGTTATCGTCTACAAGAGATCATTTATCCGAAGAATTATGTCAAAGCGAGAAACGTTGAGAATCATGACAATGCGAGAATACGTTTCTATACGCAATCTTATGATAAGACGATGAATTGGTTAGCTTATTGTTTCTTCGCCAAAGGGATCGCATTCCTACATTTCGGTGTAGAAACAGGAACGGATCACTTATCTCGTTTATTTGAGAAGGATCCAGTTGATTGGACGAAGTTAGATCCTGAGATGGTTAAACTGATCAAAGCATTAGCGAAGATGAAGAAGGATCCAATATTCGCTCAGGATGATCATTATAAGGTCATCTCTCATAAAAAAGATATCCTTCATTTTGAATATGAGAATAAAGAAGAGATTCGAGTAGGCATCTTTAATGTAGGATCAGAAACAGGCGTCATCAATGTGAATTTACCAGAAGGTATCTATACGCATTCATTAACAAAGGAACAAGTTGAGATCCGTCATGGGGTGTTGTCTCTAAGCAATCGCCCAATCATTTTCTCTATCCCTAAAAAATGAAACAAAGATTACTACTGATATGGGCACTTAGTATATTCTTAAGTGCCTGTAGTTCAGGTGCTCCCATCATAAATAAAGAAAACATTGTTAAAAACGGAGTAACAGCAACCCAAGACTACTTCGATTTTTTCGATCCTTCTATTTATCATGAGATCGTAATCGAAGTAAAAGCAACAAGCCTAGATCAACTCGATGTCGATATGACTAAAGTCTTTGAGAAATATGGACAATATCGGATCAGTTCATACGTAAGCGCTAATTTTATCTATCGTGAAGATGGGAAAGAAAAGATAAGAATCAATGAGGTAGGATTAAGGACCCATGGGAATGTCTTCTCTAGATACTTGATCCAATATGATGGGTATTCGATGAACTCTCTTCATTGGAGAGTATCTTTCGATGAGACCTTTGATTTAAACGTGGATTCAGAATTATATAAAGCACGTAAAAAGAGAGATCTTTATGGATTAGAGAATCTCGTATTGAAGTGGAATAGGACCTCTGTTGGTAGTAAGGACACCACGGATCCTTATATTACTGAATCTTATGGCTATCAACAGTATGAAGATGCAGGAATACCGAGCTCTAAAGCGAGCTTGGTTCATGTGATCTTCTCCATAGATGGGAAAGAGATCGATCAAGGGGTCATGACGATGATTGAACCTGTAGACGATGAATTTCTTCAAAAGAGATACTCTAAAGAGGATCAAACAGGCAATTTATATAAAGCCCTATGGCAAATCGTACCTGCCAATATGACAGGAACGACACCGATCTATTTCGGCGTCAAAAAAGAAGAACAGAATTATTTTCCTCCTTATGACATCAAAACTAATGAAGACACCAATCATGGCTCTGATCTAAGAGATTTCATCAAGACTTATCAAACTAAATCAGATAAAGCGCTTTATGATTACCTTAGTGAGAATGTAAATCTCGATGAGTTTATGAAGTTCAACGCGATGAATTATTTGTTTGGGAATCCTGATGACATGAGATACAACGCCAATAACTATTATCTGTATTTTGATTCATCGAATTCACCGAAATTGAATTTTATGCCTACAGATTTGGATAAAGGACTGGGTATAACGGATTGGAATCCTGATGGTCAAGAAATGAAGAGTATCTTACCTCTAGATAAGTATTCATCCAATGGGGCAGTAGATATCATGCCTCTACTAACCAAGACCATCTTATCGACCTACGATCCTTTTGTCTCTGCTTATCTAGAAGCACTCAATCAACAGGTCACTACCATATTTACTTATCCTAAGTATCTGAAAGCTTATCAAATGGCCTATAACTTATATCATGAGGATGCCTCAAGATCTAAAACGAGGACCTATGCGAAACCTATGGGTCTTCCAGATGGGGTAAGAATCTATTATTGTGTTCAGACTTATAAAGTAAAGAATATGAGAATGCCTACAACAGAGTGTCAATAAAAACGCATGAACTAAGTTCATGCGTTTGTTTTTATAAAGTAATCTCGAAGATCTTAACTTCGCCTTTTTTGAATTGGACCCAAAGGTTATTGGCGAAATCCATGACTACAGGTGCTTGCTCAACCTTTTCAGATGAGAAGATCTGTTTAGCGATGGCATCTTCTTTTAGGAATCTTTCAGGTAAGGTAGCACAACGGATCTGATGTTGCTTATCGTTGAAACAATCAGTGTTGGCGATGATCAAAGTGATCTTGTCTTTACCTTCATAAGCGACACCAGCTGCTGTATCCCAAGGAGCACCGAAACCTACATAGGTTGATTTCTTAAGATCGATGATTTCACTAAGGATGCCTTTACGAATGGTGTTGGCTTCTTCTAGGACTTCGATCAATTCCCAACGTTTAGGATGTAGATAATGGAAGGCATAGGCATCAAACAGAGCTAACTTCTTAAACAAAGGATCATTTTCAGGTAAAGCTAAGACATCTTCTGGAGAAGTATCTAGGCCAGTATTCATGAGTTGTTTCTCATAGACTTCTTGACCTGAGTTTAGGAAAGGTACTGTATTTGGGATAAAGAGATTGAAGATACTCAACATCTTGCTTAAGACCTCTTGACCTTTACGATTCGCAAGACGTGGTGTATCGTGGGTTTCACCACACGCAAAGACAGGAGAAGCTAAGTCTTTGGCGGAATAAACGAATTCATTGAAGCTACCTTGATCGACTCTAGGTTCCATCATGAAACCATTCCCGATGATCATATTGTAGCCCTTTTCAATAGAAGCTTTTGCGTTGATTGGGTCTAGTTCTTCAGCGATGAAACAGAAATTAGAATCGACGTCTCTGGCTTTAGATATGATCATATTGATGAGTTCCGCAGGTAAGGCGTGGCCCATATCGATACGAGCCCCATCGATCCCGAAATTTGCTTGATAGAAAGGAATGATCCCAGAAAGCATATCCCAAAGTTCTTTATTGGGTTTCTTACCTGGATTGAGTGAACTCTTGGCCACATCAAACAAGATATAAGGTTCAAAAGTCCCTAGTTCTTTTAAGAAAGGTTGAGAATTTAATGGATGATCCAGATAGAGTCTAAAGAAAGTTACATCGCTCCAAGCTGGTTGAGGATCGTTGATATGATCAGAGAAAGCAGGGGCTACGGTTAATTTAAATTGTTCACGAACTGCATCTAAGATCTCTGTTTTAGAAGGATCGAAATTCTTTAAAAGCTTAGCCCAAGCTTTAGGATCGGCTTCTTTTGGATTCTTTCTGAATTTATGAAGATGTTCTTCGACTTCAGGTGATTTAAAGAGTTCTTTAAAGTATTCAACTTTAGGAGGTAAACATGCCTTTAAGCCTTCAGCCATAGGAGGCTTATAGCCTGGCAAGTCTTCTAAACCGATCCAATAGAACCAATCAGGATGATCAAGGATCATATCTGAGTTTACAGAGTTCGTTCTAGGAATGATGTCGATGATGACCTTCATGTCTAAAAGATGGGCTGCTTCTACGAAGGCTTTGAATTCTTCCTCAACGGAAGTATCTGGACTCATTGGATCTTTAAGTCCTGGATCCAATTGATAGAAATTAGAGACCCCATAAGGAGACCCTAATTCACCTTTTTTATCTTTCAGTGAATATTTCGCAATAGGAAGAAGATATAAGACATCGATTCCTAATCGTTTTAATGTAGGTAAATAAGCTAAGGTCTTAATAAAAGTACCTGTGTCTTTTAATCCAAGAAGATTCTTGGCTTCAAGTAATCCTGTACGATCATGATCAAATGATCCAGAGGATCTTATCATCATCGAATAGACATTGCTCTTCTTGATCCAATTCCCATTGGATAACTTCTTTTCTACTTTATGATCTAGATAATAAGGAGAAAGATCCTTATCGTCTTTAGATAAAAAGACATCTTTTATTACAGCTTCATAGAATAAGTAAGGATTGACTAGAACGTGACCATCGTTTACGTTTAGGTGCTCTACTTTACTCTTGGCATTAAACCAAAAATCAGGAATCGCATAATTCATCAGTCCAGGATTAGCCTTGCCTTGTTTATGTAAGGATTCAGCGATTTTTCGTAGATTTTTACTCATATTTTTCTCCTAATATACTAAGTTTATCATAAAAAAGCGCTTACATACAGGGATAGGATTATTTGTTCCAGTTGTATCAAAGTCAATTCATCCTGTGTATAATATTATTGATAAGGAGAACACTATGCACAATATTGCAGCCCTTCAAGAAATCGCTCTAAGAGTCCGAAGAAACATCATCAAGATGGTTACAGAGGCAAAGTCTGGTCATATCGGTGGTTCATTTTCAGCCACTGAGATCGCAGTCAGTTTATACTTTGAGGAAATGAACATCACTAAGAGTAATGTCAAAGATAAGGTCAGAGATAAATTTGTCTTATCTAAAGGACATGCTTCACCTTTACTATTCGCAGTCTTATGCGAAAAAGGTTTTATCGAAGAGAAAGAACTTTTAACATTTAGAAAGATTAATTCTAAACTACAGGGTCATCCTAATATGAACTATGTGGATGGGGTAGATATGTCTACTGGATCCTTAGGTCAAGGGATCTCAGCTGCAGTAGGTATGGCTTTATCTTATAAGATCCACAATCAAGACTTCAGAGTCTATTCTTTGGTTGGGGATGGGGAAAGCCAAGAAGGTATGGTTTGGGAAGCAGCGATGGCTGCAGCTCATTATAAATTAGATAATCTCTTGGTCATCTTAGATCAAAACGGTCTACAGATCGATGGAGACATCACCAAGGTTATGAATCCTTTACCTTTAGATGAAAAATTCAAAGCTTTTGGATGGCACGTCTTATACGTAGATGGCCATGACTATAATCAACTTTTTGATGCTTATGCGAAAGCAAGAACCATTAAAGGTCAACCTACTGTGATCATCGCTAAGACGATCAAAGGAAAAGGCGTGAGCTTTATGGAGAATCAAGCAGGATGGCATGGTGTCGCACCGACACCCGAACAGGCTGAAGCGGCCTTGAAGGAGCTCGTTTAATATGGCAAAAATGGCAACCCGTGAAGCTTACGGAAAAGCATTGGCTGAACTTATCGTAAGAGATGAAAAAGTCATCGTCTTAGATGCAGATCTTTCTAAATCAACGAAGACCTATGATGCGAAAGCAGTATGTCCTTCTAGACACTTTAATGTAGGGATCGCAGAATGCGATATGATGGGTATTGCGGCAGGTCTAGCGACTTGTGGTAATACTGTCTATGCTTCTTCCTTTGCGATGTTTGCGGCTGGTCGTGCTTATGAGATCGTACGTAACTCGATTGGATATACTCATCTTAATGTGAAGATCTGTGCTACTCATGCGGGTATCACCTTGGGTGAAGATGGGGCATCTCATCAATCCATAGAAGATATTTCGCTTATGCGTGGTATTCCTGGGATGACCGTGGTTCAACCTTGCGATGACATCGAAACTGCACAAGTCATTAGCGATATCGCCAATATCAATGGCCCATTCTATATTAGATTAGGAAGAGGTGCTGTCGATACCGTTAATGCACCTGATTATAAATGGCAGTTGGGTAAAGGGGTCGTATTAAAAGAAGGCAAAGAAATCACCATATTCGCTACAGGTGTTATGGTTCAACAAGCGCTCTTGGCTTATGAAGCTCTAAAAGCTGAAGACATCGAAGTTACTGTCGTTAATATCCATACGATCAAACCTCTCGATGAAGAACTCATCGTTAAGTTGGCTAAGAAATCAAAACTTATCGTATCGGCAGAAGAACACTCTAAATATGGTGGCTTAAGTTCAGCCATTGCGGAAGTCTTGGCTGCGAAGTGTCCTACCTTGATGGAAGTCGTTGCGATCAATGATACCTTCGGTGAAAGTGGAACACCTAATGCATTACTTGAAAAATATGGATTGACTTCAAAAGAAATTATCGCCGCTGTAAAGCGTCATATCTAAAATTAGACTGCATGAAAATGCAGTCTTTATTTGAAAGAGAGGGCCTTATTTGATAGAATAAGGACGCACTTATGGACACACGACTACAGAAACTGATTTTGATTGCCCTCTTATTGCTTGGAAGCTTTACAGCGATTCGAGTAGTTAAGGCAGAAGATTGTATCACCGATGGCTTGACCGTTTGTTTTGACGTGAATAAAAACTCGTTTAAAATCGAAGCTCACGCTTCTTTAAAAATATTGGTTCCTAATGAAGAATACGGACAGGCCGTGGTGGAGTATTGGGATTGGTATCATCCAGACTATGCAGGTCATGTGAGCTATGAACTTACCACTGAAACCGCTGGGTCTCAAGATGTCTTATTCATTACTCAGCAACAAGCTGGTCAACTTCATGCGTCCTTGTATCCTATGGACGAAGCTTTGACGAAGAATGTCGATCTCGATAAAGTAATCGCACTAAACTATGATTATCTAAACTTCATTCCTATGACGGCGACAGGTTTTGCCTTCTTGGTCAATAAGACACGATTAGAACTATTAGGACTCTCACTTGATGATCTCAACGAAGATGGATTGATCGACAGTGTCGATAGTTTTGAGAAGATCTTAGACTTAAAACCTTTATGGGATTCACTTCAAGTAAATGTCTTGCCTATGGCTTTAAATGAACCTATTTCTTTCTATCCTTTCTTGACCGCAGGAGGCTTCCGCTTATTTGATTCCTATGATGCGCTTAAACCTGGTTTTGATTCTGAAGCCTTTAAGACAAGTCTAACCTTTATCCAAGAACTCTCATCGATCAATTGGAATCATAGTCAAACCGCTAGTTCAGAAACCTATACATGGAAACTCGATGAAGTCTTAGTCAATGATGATTTCGTATTTACCTTAGCTGGACCTTGGATGAACATCGCCGAAAGCGATGCGGAGGCCTTAAGTGAATGGACCGTATCTAAATTCCCTACTTATCTCGAGAATGAATTATCACCTACCGTAAGCACCAGTGGTTATGCGATCAATAAGGATACCTTCTATCCAAGTGCAGCCCATGAACTTATTCGTATCTTAAAATCCATCAAAGGGGTCCAATTGATCATAGATCATACTGAACTGACACCTTTGGTCAATAAGATCTCATTACCTTATCTCATCTTTGAAGATCCTCATCGAAAAGAAATGGCCATAGCCTATCAATATTCAAGTGGAGAACCTGTCATTGCTTATCCTAATCGTCCTGATACTTTAGCGATAGAGCTCTACTATCGAATGGATCTTATGAAAACGATCAGACAATTATGGGATAAGACCTTAAGTCTAGAAGAAGCTCAAGCCTTGATCATTCAAGAGGCTCAGCGTGTAAGTGATGAATTGAATCAAGCTGAGGTTAGCACAAATGACTAAAAACGAAAAACGACTGTTGGTGGTCAATGCCTTATATTTCTTATCAGGAACCATGAGCGGCGTCTTCGTCAATGTATATCTATATGCCTTTACAGGTTCCTTAGTTGAGATGACCATCTATGCGATGGTTCGTTTTGGCTTTTTTCCTTTAGGTTTTTTAATCGGTGGTATCTTAGGTAAACGTACTCGTTTAGCGACTTCTTTGACCAGTGGTCTTGTGATCATCATCGCTACACTAGGTTTCTTATTGACCAATACATCGTTGATTACTTCGAATTATTCCTTCATTTATTTGATTGGGGTAGCTTTTGGGATAGGAGAAGGTATGTATTGGTTCTCCGCCAATAACCTCAGTTTAGCGGTCTCTGAGAAGAAGACAAGAGCGATGTTTGTGACAACGATGAGCATCACCAATGCGATATCCACTGTATTGGCACCTTCGATCGCAGCCCTCATCGTTAGTTTCTCTTCGACAGATACCCAAGGTTATCTTTTGATCTTCCAGTTGGTTATCCTACTTCATACCTTTACAGCTTATTTATCTTCTACGATTGATGTGGCTGCGTGTAAAGATGATTTCACCTTACTTGATAAATTTAAAATCAAGAATGATCCTCAATGGAGATACATGATGACATCCCACCTTATCTTTGGGGTAAGAGATTCAGCTACACTGGTTATTATGGGACTTCTTTTATACAATGCCTTAGGTTCAGCAGGATCTTTATATTCGACCTTATTGATCGTTTTCTCTATCTTAGGTATCGTTGGATCAACCATCGTACGTAAGGTTCAACGAAGAGACAATCGTTTAAAGTTATACACCTATGGGGCCTTTGCCTTATTTGGGGCAGCTATGGTTTTAGTATTAAGTCCTAATCTGGTTGGAGCTTTGATTTATGGGACAGTCAATGCGATCGCAGCCCCATTCTTTATCAATCCTTATTCGATCATCGTTATGAATGCGATGCAAGACTATATGGAAAAAGGCTCTGTTTATGGGCATATG